>Ga0209433_10000059_pt1 | contig 32583 bp, 37 predicted proteins | sample METZYME_5_50m_FD_187552 | JGI IMG/M metagenome (GOLD analysis project Ga0209433, IMG submission 187552) | Marine microbial communities from oxygen minimum zone in mesopelagic equatorial Pacific - METZYME_5_50m (SPAdes) (version 2) | ecosystem: Environmental > Aquatic > Marine > Oceanic | place...
GAAACATATTCATGATGCATAAAAGATTTCATGTGTATATTCTTAAGTAACTAAATAAAATTCTAAATGTCTCCATTTGCTTTAATAAGTGTCTCTGATAAAACCAACATCATACCTTTTGCAAAAAATTTAGTTGAAAAATTTAATTACAGAATTCTATCAAGTGGAGGAACTGCTGAATATTTGCATAAATCCAATATACCTGTAATCAAAGTTTCAGATTTCACAAAATCGCCAGAGATTCTTGAAGGAAGAGTAAAAACACTTCATCCTAAAATTCATGGAGGAATTTTAGCAAAAAGATCTGATAAAAATCATATTAATGATTTGGCAGTGAATGATTTTGAATTTATTGATCTTGTAGTTGTAAACTTATATCCTTTTCAACAAAAAATCAAAGATAATTGTGATTGGGATGAAGCAATAGAAAATATTGATATTGGAGGTCCATCTATGATTAGATCAGCCGCAAAAAATCATAAAGATGTCTCTGTATTAATAGACCCTAGTCAATATGATCGTTTTTTAAGGGAGTTAGAGAAAGGGAAACTCTCAGATCAATTTAGAACCAAATTAGCTTATGAAGCTTTTCAACATACTGCTAATTACGATGTAGCAATTTCTAATTGGATGAGCAAAGAAAAAAAACTGGAGCAAAAATATCATTTAGATACCAATCAATTAATTCAGACTCTGAGGTATGGGGAAAATCCTCACCAAAAGGCGAATTGGTATGGATCATATGATGAAGGCTGGAAGAAAGCTAAGCAATTACAAGGGAAAGAATTGAGTTATAACAATCTACTTGATCTGGAATCAGCTCTGTCCACCGTTTTAGAGTTCAACAAAAACAAATCCGAACTAAGCTCAAATGCTGCAATCATACTAAAACATAATAATCCCTGTGGGGCAGCTATAAGTAGCTCTATTGAGGATGCTTTTAAAAAGGCACTTGCATGTGATCCTATTAGTGCATTTGGTGGAATAGTAGCCCTAAATAATATTGTTGATATTGATACGGCTAAACAACTTTCTAATATATTTCTTGAGTGCGTAGTAGCTCCATCTTTTAGCCAAGAAGCATTAGATATTCTTAAAAACAAAAAAAATCTAAGACTTCTTGAATTAGATCTTAAAAATATTAATTACAAAAATCAATCTTCATACAAGTCAATTTTAGGTGGGCTATTAATTCAAGAAAGTGACAATATCGAAGATAATAGCCATGAATGGGAATTAGTTACAAATAAAAAGCCAACTGAAGAGGAGTTGAATAATTTAGATTTTGCATGGAAAGTTTGCAAACATGTTAAATCTAATGCAATTGTAATTTCTAAAGGATTACAGACAATTGGCATTGGAGCAGGTCAAATGAATAGGGTAGGTGCTGCCAGAATAGCTCTTGAATCTGCAAAAAATAATTCAAAGGGTGGCTCACTTGCAAGCGATGGGTTCTTCCCTTTCGCAGATAGTGTTGAAATTGCAAATAAGTATGGTATTAAATCAATTATTCAACCAGGAGGCAGTGTTAGAGATCAAGAATCGGTAGATATGTGTAATAAATTAGATATATCAATGATATTTACTAATAGAAGGCACTTCCTTCACTAGTTACTCTTAGGATAATAAGTTATTTTATTTGTCTTTCTAAATAGAGCTAATCTTCCTGGACCCGCACATAAGAAATAAAGCGAAATCGCTCCATAAATAAATGACAATTCAAATGCATAATTATGTCCCTCTACGACAGCCAGTGGGAAACCCTCTAAACCTGTATCCAACATATGGAAATATAAAGCAAATGCCATAGTTGAAAAGAGACCTAAAGCGGACAACCTGGCAAAAACACCAGTAGCTAAACCAAGCGGGCAAACTAACTGGGTTATTGCTGCACCAAATGTCCAGACAACAGGATCGCCAGGTAAAAAGGGAAAATATTTACCAACAACGAATTCAGCAAAACCCTGAGGATCTTGAAGTTTTTCAAGTCCATGATGAATCATCAATAAAGAGAAGCCTATTCTTAGAATAAAAATTGATAATTCTCCTAAAATATTTACTTCAGGATTACCAGAAGGATTAGCTACAACTACTTCTACCTTCTGAGGGGCTTTAGATGTATTCATTTGCGCGGTTTGATTTTGTTCAGGGAGTGATGTGTCTTCCATATTACTTTTAAGTTTTTATTATTCTAAATAATAAAGTACATCTTTAGGAAATTTAAAAATTATTAAATTATCAAGCTGATGTGAGATTATGAGGTTATTAAAACTAATTTTTCAATAACATCTGCTACAACTTTATCTGGAGTAGAGGCACCAGAGGTAATTCCAACATTAATATTCCCATCCGGAATAAAGTTTTTCTTCAATACCAAATCTGACTCAAGAGGCTTATGACATATTGAATTGTTTTCTACTGAAATCCTATCAGGTGTATCAATATGAAAAGATACGATATTATTGGTGACCGCAATTTCTTGAAGATGAGTGGTGTTAGATGAATTAAATCCTCCTATAACAACAAGTATATCTAGATCTTCATCAACTAATGAAAACATTGCATCTTGTCTCTCTTCAGTAGCATCACAAATAGTATTAAAAGCTAAGAAGTGATCATTAATCTTTGCAGGACCGTATTTTTTTAACATAGTATTTTCAAATAATTTTCCGATTTCTTCAGTCTCACTTTTGAGCATTGTAGTTTGATTCGCTACACCAACTCTTTCAAGATGAATATCTGGATCAAATCCTTTAGAGCAAGCCTTAGCAAACTTTTTCATAAATTCTTCTTTCTTCTCTTTGCCTAATATGTAATTTGAAACGTACTCTGCTTCAGCTAAATCAAAAACAACTAAATAATTTCCAGCAAAAGATCTTGTAGCTAAAGTTTCTTCATGTTTATATTTACCATGAATAATAGAGGTAAAAGTATGTTTTTTATGTTTCTCAACAGTATGCCACACCTTTGACACCCAGGGGCATGTAGTATCAATAATATGACATTCTTTTTCATGTAATAATTGCATTTCTTGAACAGTAGCTCCAAAAGCTGGAAGAATAACAACATCTCCATGTGAAACTGATGAAAAATCCTTTATTCCATTTTTTGCAGAAATTATTTTCACATTCATTCTGCTTAAATGATTATTAACTGATGGATTATGGATTATTTCATTCGTCATCCAAATAGTTTCTTTTGGATAATGTCTTCGCGTCTCATAAGCCATTGCTACGGCACGTTCGACACCCCAACAAAATCCAAATGATTTAGCTAATTGAATATTTAATCTACCCTTTTGAAAAGTAAAATTATTTTCCCTTATAGATGCTATTAATTCACTTTGATATGACTCCCCTAGCGCCTTTGCTCGCTGAGTAGGAGATTCAAAACCTCTACGGTTATACCTTCCTGAGTGTTGTATGGCGTGTTTTACTGCTTGAGTATCCATGTTTAAGATATTACAACATTTTGATTAAATTTAAAGAAACAAAAAAAAACCTGACATAAGTCAGGTTTTTTCTTTACAAAACTAAGTTTATTTACTAGATGCAAAGTCAGGATATGCTTCCATTCCATGCTCTCCAATATCTAAACCTTGTATCTCTTCTTTTTCAGATACTCTGATTCCACCGAATAATCCTCCGATGACTGACCAAGCTATCCAACATGTAACAAGTGTCCATATTGCATAAGCTGCGCATCCAAGTGCTTGTACAAAGAATTGATTAAATCCAGCACCAACTAAGAAACCAAGAGGAGATCCATCACCTTGTATGTCATAGCCCCAAATACCTACAACTAAAGTTCCCCAGACACCGCAAACTCCGTGCACTGAGAATGCGCCAACAGGATCATCAATTTCAGCAGCATCTAAAGCAGAAACTGCGAATACAACAATCACTCCTCCTACTAAGCCTGCAAGCCAAGAGCCTACAAGTGTTAAATTTGCACAGCCGGCAGTAATACTTACAAGTCCTGCAAGAATACCATTGATAATCATGGTTAAATCTGGTTTACCAGAGGTCATTGTAGAAATCACAGTTGCTCCGATAGCTCCACCTGCAGCAGCTAATGTTGTAGTAACTGCAACGTATGGCACCCATTGATCCATAGCAAGTTGAGATCCTGGGTTGAACCCATACCAACCAATCCATAAGACAAGGGCACCTAAAGTGGCTATAGCCATATTGTGACCTGGCATTGCCTGAGGCTTGCCAGAAACAAATTTACCAATTCTTGGTCCAAGCAGCATAGCTCCAACTAATCCAGCCCAAGCTCCCACAGAGTGAACGATAGAGGATCCTGCAAAATCAACAAATCCTAATTCAGATAACCAGCCACCATTCCACTGCCAACTTCCTGAAATTGGATAAATTACTGCTGTTAGTACTAAAGCAAAAACAACAAATTCACCAAACTTGACTCTTTCAGCGACAAGACCAGAAACAATTGTTGCAGCAGTACCAGCGAAAGCAGACTGGAATAGAAAATCTACAGTTGGGACTAATCCGCCATCAGCTACAGTTTCAGCTGTTACAGTGGGGTCAAAAAATAAACCATTAAAATACAGCCAACCTCCAGCTATACTACCTCCGTACATAATTGAGTAACCGACTGTCCAATATGCAGTTACAGCAAGAGCAAATACGAAAAGGTTTTTTGCGAGAATGTTTACTGCGTTTTTTGAACGACACATACCTGCTTCAACCATAGCGAAGCCAGCATTCATGAAGATCACCAAAATTGTAGCGATCAAAAGCCATAAATTATTGGCAAGAAAAGCTGCATTTAATTCAGGCAATTCAGCTGCATGAGCAGATAGATTGAAAAGTCCTAATCCAAATAAAGCTAATGGAACAGTTGCAAGCCACAAAAGAGAGCGATTTGAACTGAATCCACGTATACTCCTTAATAAGAGCATTGGGCCATCTACAAGACTTACATCTTGTAATTTTGACCTAGAGCGCCTTTGCGGCGTTTGCATTGCAGTGGTCATAAAATTTCTTATTTACAAGAGAAAACAGGTTTCTCCTGTTCTCTTCACATACAATTTTGACCAGAAAATATATTCATGGCCAGTAGTTGTTGATACCGTTTTGAGAGTTGATTAATATTTATTTATTTTCAAATACTTTTAGTTGATTAAAAATCAACCCAAAATATTGACTATTTAGTTTCTAATAAAGGAACAATTTTTTTCAAAGTTACATGATCTTTATAGAAAGAGAAACAGCAGGGTATTACTATCAAACCTTTCTTGATAGATTCGCGAAACAAGTCTCCATATAAAGGATCTACTTCATCACCAGATGAAAAAGATTGTACATCCGTCCTTGTGATACAAGGTATTAAAACTCCTTTTGAATTTGGAATTATTTCCATTAATTCTCTTAAATGTTTTTGTCCCCTGGTTGTTATTGTGTCAGGGAAAAGAGCAACATCATCTTTCACCCAAGTAGTATTTTTGACTTCAATATAAATATTTCTTTTGTCGGGATTTGATGATTTTGGAGTAATTAGAAAATCTATCCTACTTTTATTCTCAATCCCATAGGGTACTTCTGCCCTGATTAATTCTATTTCACCTATAAATTCTTCTAATAGTTTATCTTCAATAGTTTTTCTTATTAATTTATTTGCAAATAGTGTATTTACTCCCACCCATATTTTTTTGCCTTGATAACTAATAATCTCTACTTGTTCCCATGTCCAAGAGAGTTTTCTTGTTGGGGAAGGTGAAAAACTTACCCTTACTCGTGAATCTTTTGTGATCAAACTTTTCATTGGCCCAGTATTTGGACAATGAGCAGTAATAGTAGTGCCATCATCAAGTTCAATATCCGCAAGAAATCTTTTATATCTTTTTACTAATTTCCCCTCTTTTAAGGGTTCAAACGTAATCAATCGATTACTCATTTTGTATAAAATAAGAAAATTTATTTATATACATTATTAAAATTTTGATAAAAAAGATATAACTATTACATGAAATCTTTTTTTAAAAATAATATTATTCCAATCTTCTTTGGAACTTTTTTAAGTAAATTTATTGGATTTATAAGACAAGTATTTATTGCGGGAGCCTATGGGATAGGTATTGCATATGACGCATATAACTATGCTTACATAATTCCTGGTTTCTTGATAATTATAATTAGTGGGATAAATGGTCCTCTTCATAATGCACTAGTAGCCGTCTTAACTCCTTTAAAAACAAAAGAAGCTGCAATCATACTTAACCAGGTAAGTTTAAAAATAACCGTCATACTACTTTTAATCGGTTGTCTTGTATTCCTAAAAGCAGACTTTATAATTCCGTTTCTTGCACCAAATTTAAATAATGAAAGTCAAATCATTGCTATACAACAATTAAAAATACTTTCACCATGCATCCCTCTCTCTGGATTTATTGGACTTAGCTATGGCGCATTAAATACCAAAAATAAATTCTTAATATCTAGTTTAAGCCCCTCTATCATTAGTTTAGTTACAGTAATTTTCATTGCATTTTCTTGGCTAAATAATTTTCAAGATTTTGGAATAAGTTACTTATCTAAATCGTTATTATTAGCTACAGCAACCCTAACTGGCACAACAATACAGTTTTTTATTCAACTATACGAAATTTATAAAACTGGATTATTAGATTTAAAAATTACTTTGATGAAAGCAACTCATGCAGAGAAAAGAATATTAAATCTTATATTACCAGCTTCCTTAACTTCTGGGCTTGGACAAATAAATGTTTTTGTCGATATGTTTTTTATTTCCAGTTTTAGAGGAGCAGCTTCGGGATTGGCTTATGGAAATCTTTTAATTCAAGCGCCACTAGGCATATTATCAAATACTTTAATTTTGCCTTTGCTCCCAAAATTTTCAAAACTAATCAACAAAAACAAAAAGAATCAAGTTAAGCAAATACTGATTGAAGGTATAGAGAATTGTTTTCTATTAACTATATTTTTGGGAGGGTTGCTTATAACTTTTAGTGGATTAATTGTTGAATTGGTTTTTCAAAGAGGTGCTTTTGATAACCAAGCAGTTTTTATGGTTCAAAAAATTTTAATAGCTTATGCAATTGGTATTCCATTTTATTTATATAGAGATTTACTTATCAGATTTTATTACTCTATTGAGAAAACCAAACTACCTTTTCAAATATCTTTAGTTGGAATAATTTTAAATATTATATTCGATTGGATTCTAACAGGTGCTCCAACAATAAATAATGGGAATTTGCTTAGTTTTAATTATGGAGCTGTGGGAGTTGTTTTATCTTCAGGATTTGTCAACTTAATAGTTTGTTCAATTTTATCATTGAGTTTATCAAAAAATAACTATGATATCCCGAATCTTTTAATACTAAAAAAGATTATTTTTAAAGTAATTTCTAGCATTTTTGCTAGTTCAATATCCTTATCTTTATTAAATCAAATTTATTATGCAAGAAATAGTTTCATCTCAAAAATAACATTATTAGTAATTGGTTTCGCAGTTTTTACATTAATTTATTATGTATTAACAAAATTCTTTAAAGTTAATAAATTATATTTAAAATCAAAAATTTAAATAAATTTATCAAGAATATCTTCTAGTTCTTTAACTTGAGATTTTGCAATGAACTTGAATAGAGAAATATTTTCATTTCCGCCACCAATACTTACATTGATAGATTTCAAACTAGTTTCTGCAGCAGCTTGAGTACCCATTTGCAAATTACTCATACACCCCAATGCTAATCTTCTTGAAAGTCCTGCATCACCAAGATAAAGATTCCATTTTTCAATCTTTATGCAAATTCTTTCAGAAATCAAATTTTCTAAGTCACTAATTGTTGAAGCATTTTCATTCATAATTAATTACCAATATTATTAAATTAAATATAGTAAGTCTTAAATTCTTCGAATAGTTAAAGTCATTTATTTTAGAATATCCCAAATTTCTCAAAGAATGTTAATAATCAATATTTTAAAGAACCAGATGGTTGACTTAGAGACCCTAGAACAGAGATATTACAATAACGTGCGCCTGTAGCTCAGTGGATTAGAGCATCTGACTACGGATCAGAGTGTCGGGAGTTCGAATCTCTCCAGGCGCGTTTTAAACTATCAAATAATTTTTTTATATTTTTAAGAAAATTTTCTATTATATTTAGTAGATATTAACATTATTTGTAATGGGTATTTTAAGCAAACTAGAGTTTAGTGATCCAATAATTTCGAATCTGATTGAACAAGAAAAAAACCGTCAAGAAAATCACCTTGAATTAATCGCAAGCGAAAATTTTACATCGTTAGCTGTTATGGAAGCACAAGGATCTGTTTTAACGAATAAATATGCTGAAGGTCTTCCTCAAAAAAGATATTATGGCGGCTGTGAATTCGTAGATCAAATAGAAGAATTAGCTATAGAAAGAGCTAAATCCCTTTTTGAGGCAGATTGGGCAAATGTTCAACCTCATAGTGGAGCTCAAGCAAATGCGGCAGTATTCTTAAGTTTACTTGAACCTGGTGATTCTATCTTAGGTATGGACTTATCTCATGGTGGACATCTAACACATGGTTCACCCGTAAATATGAGTGGAAAATGGTTTAAAGCACATCATTATGGTGTAGATAAAGAAACAAATCTGTTAGATTTTAATTCAATAAGAGAAATTGCACTTCGTACAAAACCTAAACTTATTATTTGTGGTTATTCAGCGTATCCAAGACTAATCGATTTTAAGGAGTTCAGAAAAATTGCCGATGAAACAGGGGCTTACTTAATGGCTGACATTGCTCACATAGCAGGTTTAGTAGCAAGCAAACTTCATCCTAATCCAATTAGTTATTGTGATGTTGTTACAACTACAACTCATAAAACTTTAAGAGGTCCCAGAGGAGGACTTATTTTATGCAGAGATAAAGAATTTGGCAAGAAATTCGATAAATCAGTCTTTCCTGGTACTCAGGGCGGTCCCTTGGAACATATTATTGCTGCTAAAGCTGTTGCTTTTGGAGAGGCGCTAAAACCTGATTTTGCAGACTACTCTCAAAAAGTAATTAATAATGCAAAAATCCTCGCAAAAACTCTTATTGAGAAGGGTATTGATATTGTAAGTGGCGGGACTGATAATCACATTGTTTTATTAGATTTAAGAGGGATAAATATGACTGGAAAAGTTGCAGACTTATTAGTAAGCGAAGTGAATATAACAGCCAACAAAAATACTGTCCCGTTTGATCCTGAATCACCATTTGTGACAAGTGGTTTAAGATTGGGAACTGCTGCTCTCACAACAAGAGGATTTAACGAGGAAGCATTTATAAAAGTAGGAGAAATCATAGCTGAAAGGTTATTAAATCCTAATGATTTATCGATTGAAAAATCCTGTAAACAAAAAGTGCTAGATTTATGTAATCGCTTTCCTCTATATGAAGGGAAACTTGAACCATCAATCCAATAAAAATCCCATTAAAGGGGTTGAAATTCTTTCTATAGGCACAGAATTACTCCTAGGAAATATTTTAAATACCAACTCAAAATGGATATCTGAGCAGTTATCTTCAATTGGTGTTAGCCATTATAGACAAACCACAATTGGAGATAACCTTGAAAGATTAACAAAAGTCATACAAGAAATCTCATTGCGAAGTAGTCTACTAATTACTACAGGAGGTCTTGGACCAACCCCAGATGATTTAACTACTGAAGCTATCGCTAATGCTTTTAATACCACTTTAATTGAGAGAGAATATCTTTGGGTTGAGATTCAAAATAAACTTTCAAAACTCGTTATAAATAATGAAAATTCAAGTTTAAGAAAGCAATGTCTGTTTCCAGAAAATGCACAAATAGTCAATAATCCAAGAGGTATTGCACCAGGAATGATTTGGAACCCAACTAAAGAATTCACGATTATAACTTTTCCCGGAGTGCCAAGCGAATTAAAAGAAATGTGGAAAGATAGTATTTACGAATTCATAAAAACTAAATTTTCTGATGGATCTATATTCTTTTCCAAAACTTTAAAATTTTCAGGTATTGGAGAGTCTTCTATCGCAGAAGAGATTGAAGACCTACTTAATTTAAAAAACCCAACAGTAGCTCCTTATGCAAATTTAGGAGAGGTCAAGTTAAGAATTACTGCCAAATCAACAAGCAAAGATGATGCGATTAATCAAATTCAACCCATTAAGAAAGAGTTAGAAAGAAAATTCACCAAATATATTTTTGGAGAAGATAATGATACTTTGTCTTCAGTAATTATTAATTTATTGAAGGAAAGAAATGAATCAATAGTCTTTGCTGAATCTTGCACAGGAGGCTTACTCTCCTCATCAATCACATCTGAAGCTGGCGCTTCTGAAATATTTAAAGGAGGTATTATTGCGTATAGCAACGAAATTAAGGAAGATTTATTAGGTGTTCCAAAAAGTTTTTTAGATACTCATGGTGCTGTTTCTGAAGAAGTTGCTGAAAAGATGGCAATAGGTATTAAAAACAAATTAAATGCTGATTGGGCAATCGCTATTAGCGGTATTGCAGGTCCACAGGGGGGTACTGAAATGAAGCCTGTAGGATTAGTCTATATTTCTATAATTAATCCAAATAATAAACATAAAAATATTAAAAAATTATATAATCCAAGAAGAAATAGATGTGAAATTCAGAAACTAAGTGTAAATGAGTGTTTAAACAGTCTACGATTGATCTTATTATCTAATAAGGGTTAACTTTTTTCAAATTGAGTCAATACACATTATTTGATAAAGTTTGGGATTTGCATAAAGTTGCAGATCTTCCGGGAGGATCTTCTCAGATTTTTATTGGCTTGCACCTTATTCATGAGGTTACTAGTCCCCAAGCATTTGGAGCTTTAAAAGATAAGAATTTAAATGTTAAATTTCCATCAAGAACCGTTGCTACTGTTGATCATATAGTTCCTACAGATAATCAAAGCAGGCCTTTTAAAGATATTCTTGCGGAGCAAATGATTGACACCTTAGAAAAGAACTGTGCAGATCATAAAATTAGGTTTTTTAATATTGGCAGCGGAAGTCAAGGTATAGTTCATGTTGTAGCCCCTGAACTTGGCTTAACTCAACCAGGCATGACAATTGCCTGCGGAGACTCCCATACATCAACACACGGAGCATTTGGATCAATAGCATTTGGGATAGGTACCAGCCAAGTGAGAGATGTTTTGGCTTCTCAAACACTAGCTATGAATAAACTTAAGGTCAGAAAAATATTTTGTAAAAATAAATTAACCGATGGTGTATATGCTAAGGATTTAGTACTCCATATAATAAATCAATTAGGGGTTAAGGCTGGAGTTGGCTTCGCATATGAATTTGCAGGTCCAGCAATTAGTGAATTATCAATGGAAGAAAGGATGACAATCTGTAATATGTCTATTGAAGGAGGAGCGAGATGCGGATACATTAATCCAGATGAAACTACGTTTGATTATATTAAAGAAAAAAAATGTTCTCCAAAAAATCAAAATTGGCATTTAGCTGTTAAGTGGTGGAAGTCCTTAGTTAGCGAAGAAAATGCCATATATGACGATGAAATTATTATTGATGCAGCAAAAGTTGAGCCGACAGTTACATGGGGAATAACACCTGGTCAAAGTGTAGGTATTAATCAAAAAATTCCTGAGTTAAATGATTTAAACAAAGATGACCAATTTATCGCTGGAGAAGCTTATGAATATATGGGTTTCAATCCAGGGCAAAAAATCAAGAATACCCCTATTGATGTTTGTTTTATCGGAAGTTGCACAAATGGGAGAATTAGTGATCTCCGTGTCGCCTCAAAAATTGTCAAAGGTAATAAAGTAGCCCCCCATATAAAAGCATTTGTGGTACCAGGATCTGAAAAAGTTGCTAAAGAGGCAATACATGAAGGTCTTGATGAGATTTTCATACAAGCAGGATTTCAATGGAGAGAACCCGGATGTTCCATGTGCTTAGCCATGAATCCAGATAAGCTTAAAGGTAATCAAATTAGTGCAAGTTCCAGTAATAGGAATTTCAAAGGGAGACAAGGGTCTCCTAATGGAAGAACTTTATTGATGAGTCCAGCTATGGTTGCTGCTGCCGCAATATCTGGAAAAGTATGTGATGTCAGAGATTTCCTAAAAAAATGACAGGAGACTTTTTTGGCCCTCAAGGTAAAATCAAACTAATTAAGGGTAGATGTATCTCATTAATTGGGGATGATATTGATACAGATAGGATAATTCCCGCAAGATTTCTGAAATGCGTAACTTTTGATTCTTTAGGTAGTGCAGTTTTTGAAGATGATAGGAAAGATCTAAAAGGTAAGCATCCCTTTGATTTAACAATTAATAAAAACTCATCAATACTAATTGTTAATAGTAACTTTGGATGCGGTTCTAGTAGAGAACATGCACCTCAAGCATTATTAAGGTGGGGCATTAGAGCGATTATTGGAGAAAGTTTTGCAGAGATTTTCTATAGTAATTGTGTGGCAATTGGAATTCCTTGTTTTACGATGGATAAAATTTCAATTAATAAAATTCAAGAGATGTCAGAGAAGGGATTAATATTTGATATAGATATTTCAAAAGCAGAAGCAAGGACCTCTGAAAGTAAATTTAAGCTTGAAATTAAATCATCGTCAAGAAATATGTTTTTATCTGGAGAGTGGGATGCAACTTCAACTTTATTAAACAACTCAGATTTAATTGAAGAAAAAATTAAACAACTACCTTATGTACAATTAAATGAAGATTTTTCTAAATAAACAGAGAATTGTTTAAAAAAATATGAAATTAATATTTGTCAAATAGATCTTAATTTGGCTAAATCAATCTAATGACAGAAGTACCTAGTATTTAAATAATTAGTCTTGAGGACTTTCCAAATCTTTTCTGTTAGGTGTTCTAGTTGGATCACTTGCAAGAAATCCAAAAAGAAATATTCCTACAAAAAAGAATACAATTGTGTAAACAGAAATTTTAAGTGCGAGCATGAAATTAACTAACCTTCAGAATTTATCTTATTAAATTTATATTTAATTGATGAGAAATAGTGCCTAAATGTGAAATTTTGCTAGATTTTGAAATACTTTTTTGTTAATAAGCAGAAATTTTAAAATTAATCGTCATGGTCATCCCATGGATCAGTTAATTGTGCAGACTTTGCTCCAAAAGCTCTCCACAAGCCAAAACCAGTTAAACCAATTAAAACTATAAGGATAGATATCCCAATTGAAAGAGCAGGATCAGGTGTAGATGATAAAGATTGCATCAATTTTGATAAGTTTGTAAACAAATTATGTTAAACATCTAATACAATAACGAAATAAATTGTATTTAGGGTATTTAAACCATGGGTCAAAAAACTGCACTGGGAAGTTTATTAAAGGCAATTGGCAATTCTGGTCAAGGTAAAGTTGTTCCTGGATGGGGTGCTGTTCCAGTAATGACAATAATTGGGATATTCCTTTTATTATTTCTCGTGATACTTCTTCAGATTTATAACCAATCATTACTATTACAAGGATTCTCAGTTGATTGGAATGGAAATTAGATTTACCTAATTTCATATTTAATTCAAAAAAAACAATTATCAAACAATAATTTTCAATCTTTTCTAACATTATTTGCTTAAATATCATGAAAAGTGAGAAATTTATTATTGGTTTAGGTAATCCAGGCAAAACTTACAAGAATAACAGGCACAACATAGGTTTTTTATTCATAGAGGAAGTTGCTAATAAATACGGATTAAAATTAAATAAAAAGAATAAATTGTTTTGCAATTACTGCGAATATTTCATAGATGATGTTAATTACAGATTATTTATGCCTAGTACATTTATGAATAATAGTGGAGATAGCGTAAAAGCGATAATTGATTGGTACAAAATTAATCCTGAAAAATTATTTATTATTGTTGATGATATTGATTTACCTTTTGGAAAAATTAGATTTCGAAAGAAAGGAGGCTCTGGTGGTCATAATGGCTTAAAAAGTATAATTGACAAAATCAAAACAAAAGAATTCAAAAGAATCAGAATTGGTATAGGTTCACCTCCAGATATAGAAAAGGAAAAAAGAAGTAATACCATTTCTCATGTTTTGGGAGATTTCTCTAGTAGAGAAAAACTAAATCTTGATGAAATTTTTAAGAAAATCATTGAATCGATCGAAAAATGGGACACAATTAATAATGAAATTATAATTTCTCAATTAAATACATTTAGTACTAGTAGAAAAGATGCAATCTAGACCTAAAACAACAGCTTATCTCTGTATTAAAGAATATAACTTCAAAACAAAAGAGCTAAAGGGGTTTATTGAGGCAAGTGAATTCAAATGGAACTTTATTTGGTCATTTAATCAGGGAAGATTATCTGTTAATCCCCCATTAGGACGAGCATTAATAGAAGATTCTCTTTTAAGATTTCTTATTAAAGAAGATTATCAACTGGAAACAGGAAATATTTATAAATTCACTATTTTATCCAAGTTTTAGGGTTAACTTTCGAATCAACATTAAACGTCAATTTTAAATAATCCTCTAATATAATAATTGCCGAAATAGCATCAAGATTTAAATTATAAATAAAAATTTCTCTAGGCAAATATCTTTTAATTCCATTTATTGGAAAAATTTCAAAAAATCTTTCCTTAGCTCTATATGTAGTATTTTTCTCTTCAGCAACAAATAAATCATCTTTTAAAAATCCTAAATCTTTTATATGATCTCTACTTGAAGTCCCATTTCCAATAATTACTTTTATATTTTCATCACTTTTCTGGAATTTTTTTACGTTTTTGACTAATGAATTACTCAAAATAACTTTTGCTTCTAGAACTTTTTTTTTATATGCATCAGCTAATACCAATCCGCACTTATATTTACCAGGATCTATAGAAATATATTTTGTCATTTCAAGATCTAATAGTATAAAATTTTAGCTCTACAATCACTGGTTCGGCAGTCTTACTTTTTCTTAATGATACTGCTTCTAATTCAAGATCAACTTCCTTATATCTATTAAGAAAGACTCTTAGCTTCTCAACAGATTCACTTTTTAACTTTATCTCATTTACGAGAGATCCTCTTCTTTTGGTTTCTGCAAGTGTTGATGCGAGCAAAAGCTTAATTTTATTTTGTACTTCATTAATATTTTTTTCTTTTGAGGTTAATAATATTTTTGAAATTATTTCATCTTTTAAGACAATTACTTTGTTTTCAGTTATTTCAGGAAATGCATATACATAATTTTCACCTTTCAGAACATTTCTAACAGATTTTATATTAATAACCCAATCCCCTCCCTTAATTATTGTTTTACCAAGTTCTTCAATATGATTTTTCCTTAAAAGTAGTATACTTACTGGTTCTTTTTTCTCTGGAATAACAATTTTTTGAGTCAATCTATTTGCATTTTGTATGATTTTTGCTAACTGTGTCTCAAGATTAACCTTTCGATTAGCACTTATCTCAGAAATCATCAACGATTGTCCACTACTTATTACAACCTGCCCACTTCTTAAGGCAATAATATTTCTCTCAAGTTGCTTCAATTCAGTCTCTTTACTATCAATTTTATTTTCAAGTTTTTCTCTTTCTTCTTTTAAAGGTATTAATAGCTGTCTACTCTCCTGTAATTTTTTCTGCAAGTCTCCCAATCTAAAAAGACCTACTCTTAATTGTCGATTTACTAGAATCATCAATGACAAAGAAGATGCACTAATTAAACTTCCAGTAAGAATTGTTATTAAAGTTGCAGTTTTTTTTGGTCTTAATTTTAAAATACTAAATCTTGCTTTACCAATTTTAGTTCCTACTAAATCCCCAAACGTAGAGATTAGTCCACCAAGCAAGAGTAAGAAAATAATTAAAAGCCAACCAGACACAAAATTTTTTTATCTTTACTACATACTAATTAATTTAATAAAAATGAATCAATTAAATCTCTTTGCAAGTGCTATTGGATCAAAAACTGTAATCTTTTTTCTCTCTATTGTTAGCAAACCTGATTCTTTCAAATCCCCCAATAACCTTGTTATAGTAACTCTTGTTGAGCCGATTGCTTCAGCTATTGCTTGATGAGATAATTTAAGATCAATTGTAATACCTTTTTCTTCGGCTACACCAAAATCTCTACATAAAACCATTAAAAAACTTACAAGTCTGGATGACATATCTCTGTGAGTCAATGTCTCTATCATAGTTTCTGTTTGTAATATCCTACTGGATAGTCCTTGTAAGAGCAATAATCCTACAGAAGCATCCGCTTCAATCGCCCTTAGAACAGAATTTGCTGGAGCAGTTATCATTTCAACTCTGGTAAATGCTATTGAGTGGTAGAACCGATCAGACCTATGACCAGTGAGTAATGATAACACCCCAAACAAGCTATTTTCCCTTAAAAGAGCAACTGTAATTTCATCTCCAGTTTCGTAAACTCTTGATAATCTTACTGCGCCCCTTCTTATCAAATAGACTCTTTCGGCAGGATCTCCTGGAAAAAAAATAGTTTTTGATCTTTCAACCATCTCGGTATTTGCACCATCTAAACCTTTTATGACTTCCATTAGGGTTCTATTAATTGGAAAACGCTCTCCAACAGAGTTAATTGAATTTTGGCCACTTTTTGGGGAAGTAAGGCGAGTAAAACCACCTTGAGCGGGAAACATAATTTATTTGAATATAAAAAAAAGTTAAATAGTTAATCAGATTTTTCTTGTATCAACTGTAACAATTTTTGCTCTTTGTTTCTAAAAAATATTCTTTTAAGTAAAATTACACTATATGCAGCGTAGATAAATCCTACTTATACTTGATCTAGTTAATCTTCACCTATTAACAATAATGGTTATAAGTTCAACACAAAATATCTCAGCAGATCAAAGGCAATTTAATCAGATTAAAACCTCTGATTCGGAAAATAAAATCAAAAGATTAAGACATAATGGTCAAATCCAGATCTATCAATCTTCATATAGAGGTAGTTATGCGACAATAATCCGAGATTCACTAAGAAATGCAGCGCTTGGCCGAAAAGTACTTTTAGCCCAACCAATGAAAGGAGGGGTAAAACAAGGGGTATCAAATCCTATCAGACTTTGCGGTAATCTTTTATGGATTAGACCTGAAACCTCACCTGAACAAAATAATGATCCAAATACAATAAATAGTGACTCAATTTCAATGTCAATCAAAGATTCCATAATTGAGTTATGGGAATTTTGCAAAAAACAATTATTATCTGGGGAACAAGATCAAGTAATTTTAGATGAAATTTTTCGTCCTATTGAGTTAGGAATTATTGCTGAAGATGATTTAATCTCAACACTTGATAACCGATTTCTTTCAGGAGATGTCATTCTAACAGGGACATCAATTCCAAAAAAATTCTTACTTATGGCAGATCAATTCACAGAACTACGCTCATAAAACCATGTTAAAAAATGATATTTGGATTAATGCACGAGCTAATGAGGGTATGCTTTCACCTTTTCAACCGAAGTTAGTCAGGCATCTAGATCCTCAGAATAAAAAAGAAGCTGTTCTTAGTTACGGTTGCTCCTCATATGGATATGATTTAAGACTTTCCTCTAATGAATTCTTGATCTTTAGGCATGTCCCAGGAACAGTAATGAATCCTAAAAAATTCAATCCTGATAATTTAGAAAAGACAAAATTACAGAAAGATAAAGACGGAGAATTTTTTATACTTCCTGCCCATTCGTATGGCCTAGGTGTAGCATTAGAAAGAATGAAAGTACCAGAGAATATTACAGTAATTTGTCTTGGCAAAAGTACTTATGCTCGATTAGGAATAATAGTTAATACTACTCCTGCAGAAGCTGGATGGGAGGGGCATTTAACGCTTGAGTTCAGTAATAGTTCTGGAGCAGATTGCCGCATTTATGCAAATGAAGGTATATGTCAAATACTTTTCTTTGAAGGCGATCCATGCGCAACTACCTATAATGACAGACAAGGAAAATATCAAAATCAACCAGAAAAAGTAACACTTGCAAAAATTTAATATGAGTAATGTTGAATTACTATCGATAACTCCTGATGCAGAAAAGACAATGGCTTATATTGCCAGAGTAAGTAATCCAAAAAATCAGAAAAATGAAAATTTTTCTCGACTACTTAAATACTGTATAAAACATGAACATTGGAGTGTTTTTGAACAATCATGCATGACACTTCAAATAGAAACTAATCGAGGCATTGCTGCTCAAATATTGAGACATAGATCGTTTACTTTTCAAGAATTTTCACAAAGATATGCAGACGCAAACTTACTGGGAGTTGATATACCAATTCCTGAATTGAGAAGGCAAGATTTAGAAAATCGTCAGAACAGTATCGATAATATTCCTGAAGAAATGCAAATAAAATTTCATCAAAAGATTGCTGATCTTTTTAAAAAATCATCAAATTTATATCAGGAGATGTTAAATGATGGGATTGCAAAAGAATGTGCAAGATTCATTTTACCTTTAGCAACTCCTACAAGAATTTACATGACAGGTTCATGCCGCTCTTGGATTCACTATATTCAACTACGTACTAAAGTTGGTACACAAAAAGAACATATGGATATCGCCGAATCTTGTAAAAAAATATTTAAGGAGAATTTCCCTAACGTATCTGAAGCAATGGATTGGTAATAATTTTTGATAGCTTAAGAGATAGCAATCTTTTTCAAGACTTAACTCTGAAGTGTAGGGTTTTTTACATCTCTAACTTCATTTTCACTTAAAAGATTTTTTAAAGATTTTTTCATATCACTCTCATCTTGCAACCCAATAAAAGTTTTTTCTAAATTTGATTCATTATCAAATAAGTTAATTTGTGGAATACCATTAACATTCATTTCCTTTATGTATTTCTCCCATTTAGGATTATCTACATTTATAAATACAAAATTAATATCCTTTCCATATTCTTTTCTTAATTGACTTACACCAGGAGACATTTTTTTACATACCTCGCACCATTCTGCATAAAATTCCAAAAATATAGGCTTCTTCATCGTAAATGCAATTTCAGGATCAATTGATGTTTTACCTAATTCTTTTAATAAAAAACTTGTTTGAAATAATGTATTCTTAAAAAGAATTAAACATATAATTAATAAAATAAAAATAATTGATATTAGATATTTAAGATTATCTTTTAATAAGTTTGCTGCGCTTGTAGTTTTCATTAACTGATTTATACTCCTTTACATTTTATATATTTTTAAAATAACTATTTGATATAAATCCAAAAAAAGGTAATATTAAAAAAAATTTAATATTAACAATAATAAATTCTCATAAAACTTAAGCATGCAATCTATATTTGGTACAGATGGAATTAGAGGCAAATTTAACGAGTTTATTACTTATGATTTTGCTAAAAAAGTCGGATATGCTCTTGGTAAAAGTCTAAAAAAAGAGGCCCCAATTGTAATCGGAAGAGATCCAAGAGAAAGTGGATATATTATATTAGATGCAATAAAAACTGGACTCAATCTAGCTAATAAGTCAATTATAGATGTTGGTATTTGTCCAACTCCCGCAATACCTTTTTTAATTAAAAGGTGTGGATGCAGCAGTGGAATAATGATTTCGGCAAGCCATAATCCTCCGGAATATAATGGCATAAAAATATTTGATCAAAATGGTAAAAAATTAAAAAAAATATATGAAAAAAATTTAGAACAAGCTATCCAACAAAAAATTCCATTAGATGCATCCTCAAATCATATTAAAGAGAATATTAAAAATCCTAGCCTTCTTCAATTTTATGAGGATAGTTTAATCAACTCTATGGGTAATGAGAATTTAGATGGAATTAAAATAATTCTTGATACATGTCATGGTTCAGCAACATCTTGCGCGGAAAAAATATTTAAAAAATTTGGTGCGAACATAAAAGTAATTAACTCTAAAGCAGATGGATTAAAAATAAATGTAAAATGCGGTTCAACTTGCCTTGATCCAATTAAAAAAGCAGTTCAAGCAAATTCAGCTGATATCGGTTTTAGTTTTGATGGTGATGCCGATAGAGTAATAGGTATTGATTCAGAAGGAAATATTCTTGATGGTGATCATATTTTATTTCTCTGGGGTAGAGAACTAATGCTAGAAAAAAGACTAAAAAATAATATTCTTATAACAACATCTATGGCAAATTTAGGGTTCGAAAATTCTTGGATAGAATTAGGCGGAATACTCCATAGAACAGAAGTTGGAGATAAATTTATTTACGAAGAAATTATTAATAAAAAAGCTTATTTAGGAGGAGAGCAATCTGGGCATATACTTTCAAAAATAAATGATTTTTGTGGAGATGGTATATTAACAGCTATTCAAATTTCGCGATATTGTAAGAAAAAAAATATTACATTAAAAAACTGGCTTAAAACTAGCTTTTCTGCTTTTCCTCAAGAACTTACAAATATTCCTCTTCCTTGTAGAGTTAATTCTTCTATATTAAAAAGCATTGATGAAACCATAGAAAAAACTCTTTCAAATATTGCAGAACCTTGCAGAATTTTTGTTCGTCCAAGTGGAACTGAACCTTTTTTAAGAGTTTTAGTTGAAGCTGAAAATACAATGCTTTTAAAAAATTGTTCTATACAAATAACAAAAAAAATTGAAGATCTAATTAAATATTGATAATTTTTTTATAAATTGTTTCGTATATTGTAAGCTGCTTTGAAGTGGCATATTTTTCCCTTTCAGTTTTAATTTTTGAAGGGTTAAAAGTTTCTAGATAATTGAGATTTTTATTTTTTACTTTTTCAAAAATCAAAGAATTTGATATTACTGAATTCATATACTGATACAACTCTTCAACATCACTTTTTAGAAACAATAGAGACTTATTGGACATAATAAGTGACAGTCTATTCAAAAATTCAGTCTGAATAATTCTTCTTTTGTGATGTTTTTTTTTGAACCAAGGATCTGGAAAATTAATAGAAGCGCTCTCTAACATCTTATTAGGATATTGAACGATCCAATTCTTTAATAAATTATCTGCATTCCCAAAAATAAAATATAAATTATCAATATTTTTTTCTTTTAATTTATTTTTTGCTTTAATAATTAATTTCTCCCGTATTTCAACACCTAGATAATTCCAATTTTTATTGTATTCTGCTAATTGGAATAGAAACTCACCTGAAGCACAGCCAATATCTAAATGAGTAGGTAAAACAGAATTTTTAAAAATTTGATCAATTTTAGGGATTGAATCAATTTCTTGAAAATATTTACTTAATGGATTTACATGTTGACGCATAAAAATAATCTATTATTTTTTTCTTTTTACTAATAAACCCCAACATGAGGAATATGAATGCAAATGCGTGTTCCCATTTATTTGGCCTATTTCACCTTGAAAAAAGGCACCGCACAGTGGAATTGAACCTAAAAGATTATTTACAGATTGCAAATCCCCATAATTATTTCCCGAACCAGATGTACTCCTCCCTATACATGAAAGTAAAAAAGTTAAAATTGGTTTTTCACCAGTCTTTTTTAACATATTTTCAATTCCTAATTCTATCTCTTTTTGTGAGATTTCAATATCTCGTGATTGAAATTGAACCCTCTGACCAACAGTTAACTTATCAGTAATAGCTAATGCACCATTTGTTGGATCAATTCCTAATAGGTCCCTTACAACAAAAGTTCCATCATGTAACAACTTCCCTTTATTTGTAATTTTTAAATTTTTATTCTCCACCCCTAAAAATAAAGACTGCTGAAGTAGATCACGTTCGTTTAAAGATAATTCCCCAATAAGATTCTGGAGAAATTGAACAGGACTAACCAAATTATTATTTTCTTTAACCTTGTAGATTACATTTTTCTGAACAGAATGAACCTCAAGAATAGGTCCCAAAGGTTTAACTCCTTTTGTTACAAGTGTTTCTATTCCCCATTCTCCACAAATTAGAAATCCTATCGCACCGGCACATAATTTATCATCATAAAATAATGAACCATATGAAAAGGGATGATAAGTTGCGATACCTCCAATTAAATTACTTTTAGGAAAAGAAAAATCAAAAGAACCTATTAATTGATCTACGATTCTCATCGTTGGATCTACGAACATTATTGCACTACAAAAATTCATACTTTGATCTATCTTGTTAAAGTCGTTTAAGCAATTTTTCCAGACCTTGCAAGGATTATCCATATCCATATTCGCATCTTCAGGAATATGAAAAGGAATAATATTAGAATTTGGCAATTTTAGTAAAGTTATAGATAAAGATGGCACATTAAAATTCTCTTGTAATGAATTATTTTTATTTAATCCAATAACCCCTCCGACAGCTGAACCAATCAACATTTTATATTTTAATTTTCTTTTTAGTAGAGGTAATAGTCGAGGATAATCTGATGCAAAATTGGATGATATTAAAACTATTGCCATATCAGCATTCGGTGAATTTTTTAATTTTAAACAAACTTCTTCAACTGCTTTTTCCAAGGAGGGATCGTTAGATAAAGCGGAAACACAAAAAGAATTAGTTCCTTGCCGATTTAAAATAAATTCAATTAAAGAATTAATATTCATAACTATGACAATAACAATTACACATGATGTATGGTGAGGTTTAATATTTAAGTGTGTTTAAAAGAAAAAGTTTTGTCGTTATTTAATGAAATTACAATTTGGATCACTTTTCGTATTTCAGCTATTTTTGTTGTAGGGCTTCCTATAGTTCTACTAATCTGGGCTACAAAGGAAAAAAATAAAGTAATTCAAAAATTACTTTCAAATTACTGGAAAATATCAATCCTATTTTTTATTAGCCTAATATTGTTTGCAGGAAAAGTAAATTTTTCTCTATTAGTTTTAAATATATCGATGATCTTAACTACTATTTGCATCTGGTTTTGGAGTGATATTAATACTGAATTAAATGAGTATAAAATTTCTCATTATCTTACATTTACAACAAAAATTTGGAGATGGGCTTTAACTTTTATAGCAATAGCATTTATTGCACAAGGAATCAATAATTTATCTTGCATTACATCAATTAATTCAGGGGAATGTATTCCTTGGATTGAGCCTTCAAAACATTTATACTCTATTATAAATAAATCATTTAGATTCCTATTTGGTGGTAATTTTTCTGAACCAGTTGCAAAATTTTTAGGTTTATTTTCACTATTAATTTATTCATTAGGACTACTTCAATGGATTATTATTAAACTTCCAAGAACAGGAAGAAATTCAGATTTTTCAAATTATGGAGACAATTGATTTAATAAAAAAACTTGAAATAATTAGTTCAAAATCACCTAATAGAGTATTAAGAATTGAGGGTATATTTATTGATAATAAAGAATTTATTGAAGTCCTTATTTTTAAGGGATTCAGTAGCTCTACAACTCATAAAATAGAACATGATTTAGAAAAAAATATTATTGAGAAAGACTTTATCTTTACAAAATGCGAATTACTTAGAGCTCCTTTAGGTCAATCTGAGAACTGCATAATTAAAACAAGCGAAGATATAAATAATTTTTTAGATATGAATTTCTGGGATTAATACATTATGTAATTTTATCTAATTATTTCTGCACATCTTTTGCATAACTTTGTATTGTTTGCTCCATCAACAACTTGATTTTGGTAATGCCAACATCTATCACACTTAAATCCAAATGCTTTGGCTATTTGTACCTTCCCAAGATCACATTCTTCAATAATCAAAGGATTTTCTAAACATTTTTCTGAAATTTCAAAGTCAGAGACGATAAGCCAATCACTATAAATATCTACTTTTTTATTTCCACTCTTTTCTAACCAAAGTAATGCATTATTTAATTCTTTATCTATAGGATAAAATCTTATTTGCGTTTCTAGAGCCGCGCCAATTGTTTGTTGATTTCTACAATTTTCAATTGATTTATTAATCTCATTTCTTAACTTCCTCAGAATTAATATCTTTTTCTCAATATCAGGATTCTTCCATTCGGAAGGCATTTTTGGCCATCCTCTTTGAAAAACAGATTTTTCATCAATTTCATAAGGTATATTTTGCCAAATATCCTCTGCCATATGACTTAGTACAGGCGAAATAAGAACAGCCAAATTTTCTATAATTTTAGACAGTACAAATTGACAAGATTTTCTTCTGAAATCATTGGGAGCACTCACATATAATCTATCTTTTGCAATATCTAAATAAAAATTAGATAAATCTACAACGCAAAAACTTTGCAGAATCTGAAAAAACTTTGCGAATTCATAACTTTCATAAGCAGATGTAATTTGATCTGAAATGTTAGTCAATCTATCTAACATCCATTTATCTAATATAGGTAATTTATCAACTTCTATATTTTCAGAAATCGGGTTAAAGTCATGCAAATTACCTAGTAAATATCTAGCGGTGTTTCTAACTTTTCTATAAACATCTGATAACTGCTTTAAAATATTTTTTCCAATAGGAACATCTACAGAATAATCAACTGAACTGACCCATAATCTTAAGACATCTGCTCCATATGCAGGCTCTAATTTTTGATTAGAGCCTCCTTTGATAATAATGTTGGGATCAACAACATTTCCCAGTGACTTACTCATCTTTCTTCCATTTTCATCTAAGGCAAATCCATGCGTTAAAACTTTTTTATATGGTGCTTTATTATTAACAGCTACTGAAGTTAACAATGACGATTGGAACCAACCTCTATGTTGATCTGAGCCTTCTAAATATAAATCAGCTGGATATTTCAACTCTTCTCTTTGTTCACATACCGCGGCCCAGCTTGAACCTGAATCAAACCAAACATCCATGGTATCAAGTCCTTTTGACCACAGTTGAGCCTCACCAAGATATTTTTGAGGTAATAACTTATCTTCATTCCAACTCCACCAAATATCAGCACCAAATTCTTTAAATAGTTTTTGAATATGAGCGATAGTATCTTTATTCAAAAGAATATCCTTTCCGTTTTTATGATAAAAAACTGGAATAGGTACACCCCAAGATCTTTGTCTTGAAATACACCAATCACTTCTCCCTACAACCATCGAATGGATCCTCTTTTTACCACTTTTTGGCATCCATTCAACCTTATCAATAGCATCTAATGCAGATGATCTAAACCCCTCTACAGAAGCAAACCATTGTTTTGTAGCTCTAAATATAGTAGGTTTTTTAGTCCGCCAATCATAAGGATATCTATGTTGATAATTTTCCATCAAAATCAAACTACCTTTATCTGATAAATATTGAATAATTTGATCATTTGCATCTTTTAGTACATTTAAACCGCAAAATATTGAAGCATCTTCATTTAAGATTCCTTTCTCATCAACTACACATGTAATAGGTAACTTGTTTTTTATTCCTGCATTAAAATCATCCATACCATGACCTGGTGCAGTATGAACAATTCCTGTTCCAGAATCTGTATTAATATAATCTCCTCCAGTAATCAAATTACAGATTTTATCTTTTATGGGATGCTTATATTCAATCCCTTCTAAATCAGAACCCTTTATCTCTAAAATTGGCTCAAGATTCATTTTGAATTTACTATTAAGATCATCTAATAAGTCTTTAGCAAATAAAAATATTTTTTCACTCTCCCCAGAGGCAAAAACATAATCAATTTTTGGATTTATAGCTGCAGCCTCATTAGCTGGTAATGTCCATGGCGTCGTAGTCCATATTAATATAAATATTTTTTTATTTTCACTAATAAGTAATTCTTGCGAGAAACTCTTGTAAATATATTCATTTAATTTTTCTACAGAAAATGAAACATAAACACTCTTTGAAAAATGTTGATCTGGATATTCCAATTCAGCTTCTGCTAATGCAGTTCGCGAACTTGGACTCCAATGTACAGGTTTAAGACCTCTATAAATATATCCATTCAAGAACATCTCACCAAAGACTCCAATTTGAGCTGACTCATAAGTCTTTTTCAAGGTTAAGTAAGGGTTATCCCAATCTCCCCAAATCCCCCATCTTTTAAAGCCTTCTTTTTGATCATTAATCTGTATGTTTGCATATTCAGTGGCTTTTTTTCTTAGCTCCAATACGGTTAAATTTTTTCTCTCTTCACTTTTTAAATTTTGCAATACTTTTAATTCGATTGGTAATCCATGACAATCCCATCCTGGAACAAAATTGACTTTAAAACCTTGTAAGGTTTTATATTTATTCACTATGTCTTTTAATACTTTATTCAGGGCATGTCCCATATGAAGCGCACCGTTTGCATATGGAGGACCATCATGCAAAGTAAAGACTTCACCATTATTATTATTACCTAATGCTAAATCAATATTATTTTGCGACCAAAATTTCTGAATTTCAGGCTCCCTCTGTATGGAGTTTGCTCTCATAGAAAAATCGGTTTTTAATAAATTTAATGAATCTTTATAAGAGAATTTAGAACTGGTGTCCTTTTGATCCTGTTTTTTCATATTTGGTCCTTAATTTTATATAACAGTTTGTTTGCTCATTAATTTTTATCTTCAATCATTATATCTGTTTTAGTGAGATTTGTTACCTCCGAATCTTTAGCAATTAAATTTGAAAATTGACTATTATTTTTTAAATTATCCTTCTCAGATCTAACCCAAACTCTTTTAACTGCGTTTTTATCCAAATTACTAGCTTTTAAAGACTTAGATAATAAGTTTTTATTTCCCAATTTCAGAGCATCTAAAAATAGTAACAACTTATTCTTTATTACTGAGAAATTTCTAAAACTTTCTTTTTCTAATTCTGATAAGTTATTCCATCGACTTAAATTGATCTCCGCGATAAGGATAAAACAAATAAGGTTATTAAAAAATATTATTACTAAATCTGAGCTAGTAAAAGTATTTTTTTTAATCAGTAAAAAAATTGCTAAAAGAAAAAAAAGTCCTCCTTTTAGTAAATCTTTAGGCCTTCCCAATTCAAGAGCTATTGATGGGATAAAAAGATACGCCAAACCTAATACAAAATAAACATAACTTAAAATTTGTACCAAATAATTTTTTTAATGCCATTACCATATTAATAAAATATTTAAAAAATATCTTTTATGAGTTACATCAAAAATTTTAATGCGGTCGGGGAGACTTGAACTCCCACACCCGAAGATACGAGTACCTAAAACTCGCGCGTCTACCAATTCCGCCACGACCGCATATATTAAATATTAGTTCAGATAAGAGCAATTTGAAAATCTTTTTTTAGTTAAATTATTATTTTTATAATAGATTGATATTTTTCAAGAAAATTAACAACGATAATGAATTTGAAATTCTTATAAAAAAATTATTTGAACAATACAAATTAAGCAATTTTTTAGTTATATTAACTTTAGATTTAATGAGACAATAGCTAACCTCGGCATCCAAAGTAAAAAGATAAGAAAAATTTCTCCTCCTGCTCTTAATTGGCAGAAGGAGATTAGAAACTATGTCGATCCTCCTAATTTTTGGAACCCTACTGTTGGTCTTTTTATTGGTGGTTATGCACTTGCTTTTTTAAGTATATGGCAATGGTATCGAGGAGATTGGCCACTACCACTTTTAGTCGCAACGGCATTTTTAGCTCTTCATATAGAAGGTACAGTTATTCATGATGCTTGCCATAAGGCTGCTCATCCCATTCCCTGGATAAATCAACTTATGGGACATGGTTCAGCTATCCTTTTAGGTTTTAGTTTCCCTGTTTTTACGAGAGTGCACTTACAGCATCACATACATGTAAATGATCCTAAAAATGATCCAGATCATATAGTTAGCACATATGGACCAATTTGGCTTATTGCACCGAGATTTTTTTATCACGAGATATTCTTTTTCCAAAGGAAATTATGGAGAAAATATGAACTGCTTCAATGGGGAATAGAAAGATCAATATTCATAACTTTAATTTTGGCAGGGATGAAATTTGACTTTATGAATCTAATTTATAATTTATGGTTTGGTCCGGCTCTAATGGTTGGAGTAACTCTAGGTATATTTTTTGATTACTTACCCCACAGGCCTTTTCGCTCACGCAACAAATGGGTTAACTCACGAGTTTATCCTAGTAAGTTCATGAATATATTAATAATGGGTCAAAATTATCACCTAATTCACCATTTATGGCCATCTATTCCCTGGTTTGAATACAAAATTGCTTATGAAAAAACCAAACCTCTACTAGATGCAAAAGGATCTCCCCAAAGAGTTGGTATATTTGAAACTAAAGAAGATACTTTAAACTTTTTATATGATTTAACCATAGGTTTGAGGAGTCATTCCAAAAAGAAAGGTATGCTCAGAAAGTTAATTCACTATATTCCCATATCAAAATTAAAAAAATTTATAATTAAACTTATAAATGCAACTTACATAGGAAATGAATAATTAATCAACTTTTTATAATCTTAGGAACTTTAAAGAAATCATTCTCTCTAGCGGGAGCAAGATTTAATAATTCATCTCTATCTTCAAATTTATTATTTGCATCACTTCGAAGAACATTAATAACTTCTATTGCTCGCGTTGTACAAGCTACTCCGTTGGTATCAATTTTTTCAAGCTGATTAATATAATCTAGAATTTTTTCAATTTGTTTAGCATGATGCTTTACTTGATTACTATCTAGCTTCAACCTAGCTAATTCAGCTACTTTTTTAACCTGGTCTTCAGTAATTTTGATCATTTTTATTAGTTCTTAGACATATTATATTAGATCAAAACTGCCTTTAATAAATATATAGATATTCAAATTATTAAAAACTAGACTTTAGGGTAATTCGCCGCTAAAAATATAGTTAGTTATGAGAAACAAAATCAATAAAATCCTTAAGAAAAATTTTTTTGCACATCACGCGACTATAGTAGCTCCTTTATTGATTGGATGTAGATTAGTTAGAAGTAATAAGAATGAAGATATTTTGCAGGGGATAATAGTAGAGACTGAGGCTTATTCTCAAGAGGATGAAGCATGCCATGGCTTTAATAAAAGAACAACTTCAAATGAAGTTCTTTTTGGGGAACCTGGAAATTATTACGTTTATAAATCATATGGTATACATCATTGTCTAAATGTTGTTACCCATAAAAATAATTTTGCAAGCGGAGTTTTAATAAGATCAGTTTTTATAAAAAATGAAAATGAAAGGATCTCATCTGGTCCTGGATTATTAACAAAAAAGTTTCTTATTAATAAATCATTTAACGGATTAAAAAGTTATGACAACTCATATCTAAAAATCTTAAAAAGAGATATTAAAGTTAGCAAAGAAGATTTACTACAAACGACTAGAATAGGAATTACTAAAGCTACTGATTTAAAATGGAGGTGGTATTTAAAAAGTTCAAGAAGTATAAGTAAGAGAGAGAAACGAGATAAGAACCCTCCCAAAAATTCTTTAGATCAGTTTATAAGTAAACCTCAATGAAACCCTGGCCCCATAAACATATTCTATCTCTATCAAACTTTTCAAAGGATGATTACCTATCGGTTTTAGAATTAGCTCATAAATTTAATTCTATTAATAAAACTGGCACAAAAAAAGTGCCTGCTTTACAAGGTTTGCTTGTAACTTCAATTTTCTTTGAAGCAAGTACTAGAACTAAACATAGTTTTGAATTGGCGGCAAAAAGACTTTCTTCTGATTTACAAAGTTTTTCTCCTTCCACAAGTTCTTTATCTAAAGGAGAAACTTATTTAGATACTGCACTTACCTATTCAGCCATGGGATCTGATGTTCTAATAATTAGGCATTCAGTTAATAATGTTCCTTTAGAGATTGCTGAAAAACTTGCATCAAAAAAATTTAAGACAAGCGTCTTAAATGCTGGCGACGGGACTCATAGCCATCCAAGTCAAGGACTTTTAGACTTATATACACTTTCAAAATTTTTCGATCCAAATAATATAAACCCAGATATTCTATGTAATAAAACAATCTTAATAGTTGGAGATGTTCTTCATTCAAGAGTTGCAAGATCTAATATATGGGCTCTCACAGCATTTGGAGCAAACATAATATTATGCGGACCTGAAAAACTAGTTCCACAAGAATTTAATACTTTTGTACAATCACTTCCTTTAAATCAGAGCAAAGACCCTATCTATCAAAGAGGAAAGATTGAGATTTCAAGATCTCTAGAAGAAAGCATCAAAAATGCAGATGCAATAATTTCTTTAAGATTGCAAAAGGAAAGAATGAAGGAGAATTTTCTTGAAAGCGTAGATTCGTATAGCGAAAAATATTGTTTAACATCTGAAAAATTAAATCTTATTAGTAAAAAAATTCCTATATTACATCCTGGACCAGTTAATAGAGGTATTGAAATAAGTAGCAAAATTGTGGATGAATATCCCTACTGTTTAATAACCGAACAAGTAAGTAATGGAGTTCCAGTAAGAATGGCTTTATTATATTTACTTTCCAAATACAATAAAAACTAAAGCAATTTGAGTCCCTCAGTAAAAAATCCATAAAATAGGCCAATTCTTAGGAAATCTATAAGTAAAGTCAAAAACTTTTTATTTTTGTTCAAATTAAAGGTTCTTCTTAATTTAATTAACAATTCAATAATAATAATTGAAACAAGAGCACTTATAGGATCCATTAATTCAAAAACAGCACTAATCATCCCAAGAGAACTTCCAAAAAAATATCCAATAAAAAATATGATTAAAGCTAGAGAATATTTTCTCCATGGATTATTTGCCCATAAATTCAAAGTTTTTATATTATCAATCACATATATTTGAAATTTGGTTGTTTGCGGTTTTATAACCATATTTGACAAGAATTTAAACTAAATCTGATACAGGCTTTGGTTTAGGAGCTCCCTCTAATAATTCCAACAATGCTTCCATTTGAGCGAGAATTCCTCTCAATTCCCCTGGCTCAGGAAAGAATCCGTCTTCTTGTATACCTAAATGCATCTCCCTCAATTCCTGCCTCAGGTATCTGAGATGACTAACTACTTGTTCTCTTTTCGTTTGCGACATAAGAAAAATATAATTAGATATATATTAATTAATTAATTTTTTTTAGTCTTTAATTTAATAATTTTTGAATATTTGAATGATTACCGATATGGCTAATAAAGTCAAAATCTTTATCTAGAGTTAAGTTTTTGATATGAGTTAAAATAAATTAAAAGTTAAAAGACATTGATTGATTATTCGAAGCAGAGAAAGATAAACGTTTTGCTTTTAATAACTGGAAGCATAGCGGCTGTTAGAATACCAACCTTGGTAAGCAGCCTGGTTCAAAATAATTTTGAGGTAAAGTGCGTCTTAACACAAAATGCTGAGAAATTAGTACAACCGCTATCATTGTCAATTTTAAGTAGGAATAAGTGTATTTTGGATGATGATCAATGGGTTAAAAGCAGTGCTACCCCACTTCATATAAATCTATCTGATTGGGCGGATATTATAATAATCGCGCCTTTAACAGCTACAACACTCTCCAAATGGGCAACAGGAAATGCTGATAGCTTAGTATCAAGTATTTTGATTGCTAATCAAAAGCCATCAATAGCTGCTCCCGCAATGAATAGTAATATGTGGTTAAATAATGCAGTTCAAAATAATTTTAAAAAGATCAAAGCTTATCCAAATGTATTAACCTTAAAACCTTATGAGGGTCTTTTAGCCTGTGATCAATTTGGGATAGGCAAAATCGCCTCCAATGAACACATAATATTAGCTTTGCAGTTTCTTTTAATTCAAGAGAAAAATTTCAATTTTCTAGATTTATCAAAGAAATCCTTTTTGATAACTGGAGGAGCTACAACTGAAAAAATTGATTTTGCCAGAAGCATCACTAACAATAGTTCTGGAGAAATGGGTTTATGTTTAGCTCAAATAGCACAATTTAGAGGTGCGAAAGTCAAATATATCCATGGACCTTTAAATGTAAATGGTGATATTGGAGAGGGGATCGAAAAACTTGAAATAAGAAACGGCAATGATCTGCATATTGCCATAAAAAATGATATTGAAAATTATGATTATTTAATTATGAATGCTGCAGTTACAGACATTAAGTTAACAAATAATATTTGTTCTAAAGTTCCCAAAAATGAACTCCACAATCATTTAGTTAACAACATTGAGTTAGTACCAGACATTTTGCAAGAGGTTTGTAAGTATAAAAAAAATAATCAATTATTTATAGGATTTTGTGCTTTCAGTGGTTCTCTAGAAAATTTAAGACCAATTATTAAGAATAAACTGCATAACAAAAATTGTGATCTAATCTTCGCAAACCCTATTGATGTAGAGGGGCAAGGATTTGGATATTCAGCCCAAAATGAAGGCTGGCTTTTTGATAAATATGCCATGGAATTTCATATTAAAAAAACTTCAAAATTTGACTTGGCTAATAAATTAATAAACAAAATTATTTCAATTGATAAATAATTTAAAATTTTAATTTTTGTATTTTTTTGTAATCTTAATGTTGAAAAATGCAGCTATAGACTATTTTTGACTTAATATATATCCAGTTTTTAAAAAAATTTAAAAGCTACGGGTTATTTCGAGGCAATTTAAAGAACAACATTTATGCCTCTTTCCCTTGTA
>Ga0209433_10000060_pt1 | contig 32548 bp, 28 predicted proteins | sample METZYME_5_50m_FD_187552 | JGI IMG/M metagenome (GOLD analysis project Ga0209433, IMG submission 187552) | Marine microbial communities from oxygen minimum zone in mesopelagic equatorial Pacific - METZYME_5_50m (SPAdes) (version 2) | ecosystem: Environmental > Aquatic > Marine > Oceanic | place...
ACTTCTTCACCTTTGGATGCATGAGCTTCAGTAATACTTCCAGATTCAAATTTTACACAGATGTTATCAATTAATGTTCCTTGATGAGATAGAGGTTTTGTGGAGCTAACCGTACCTTCAACTTTCAAACAATGCGGTGTGGTAAAAACCTCTTCCGACGGTATATTTGGATTACAAATAACACCATTTTTCGCGAGAGATGCACCGCCCATCCACTCGTGATCATCTGCAAGCCCAACAGTAAGGTCAGTGCCTGGCCCTGAAAAATGTAGGGAAGAAAAGTTTTGCTGGTTTAACCAGTCTGAGCGTTTTCGTAAATTTTTGTTATGGTTACTCCACGCGCCAATAGGATCATTGGTGTTGACGCGCGAAGCTGAAAATATAGCCTCTGAAAGTTTCTTTTGAGCTTCTTTCTCTGGCAAATCTGGAAACATGCGTTTAGCCCAAGCTAACCCAGGCCATGCTATGATATTCCAGTTTATGTCAAAGCGCGTAATTCTCTCTCTGGCCGGCGTCAATGCCTGAGAGTTTGCCTTATTAACTCTTCCAACTTTCTGAGGGTCTTCATCTGCAAGCAACATTGGGTCATCCCCAACAATTGCAAGTCTTGCAGTATCATTGTCGAAAGCTGCTCCCATTCCGTCATAAAGCCAATTAGCAGCCTTATCAAACGATGCATCAAGTGCATTTCTGTAACGTGATAACACCATCTCTGGATCTGAAAATATTGGAGTAATAACGCCCGCACCAGATTTGTATGCGTAATCAGTTATTTTTCTAACCAGGGGTAAGGCTTCTAAAGGTGCTGTGATCATTAAATCCTGACCTGGTCTTAAGGCCAAACCTGTTTTAACAGCAAGTTCTGCCAAACGATCAATGTGAGTTGGATCTATAATCGAAGTCTCTGACATATCTTTACCTTTAGTTTTGTGTCTATGGTGCATGAATAACCGTTACGTTGATAACTATTACTTATCAATGCACTTTCAAAAAATTATGATCTTTAAGCTGAAATTAGAGCTAAATACTTACAAATGAATATTCAGTGGCAGACTGCTCCACGCGGCCTATTCCACCTTTCGGTAAATGAAAACCAATAATCAACATATCTTCATTTGATATTCGATTTAGTAGCTTCTGTCTTGTTTGAGCTGCCTCTTCTGGATTTTGGTCAAGTCCACTTAGCCAGTTTGGTCTTTTGAATGCAACATGATGGTTATTTAAAGCATCTCCGACTATTAGAGCAGATTGCGAACCATTGGCTATTTCAAAACTCATATGGCCAGGCGTGTGGCCGGGTGTCATCAATGCCATTACACCTGGTATCGGCTCATTTCCATCATCAAAAAATTCTATTTGATCTTGTAATGCTTCAAACCGAGTTTTAGCACCAACGGCTGTCTCTACTCTGCTCTCATCAACATTATTAACTGTTTCTGGGTTCCACCAATAATCCCATTCTGTCCTGCCAATATGATACGTGGCATTTGGAAATAACAAATCATCAAAATCGTCTAGGACACCCCAGATATGGTCTGGATGTGCATGAGTAAAAATGACGTCAGTAATATCTTCAGGCGCAAGTCCCCTCTCGTCCAAGCTATCTACAATGGCCCCCATACCATCCAAAAAGTAAACACCGGCACCAACATCAAATAGAATTTTACGGTTCTCTGTTTCCAACAATGTTACGTTACATTCCCTAACTAATTGTTCTCGTGACAGAGATAATTCATTGATTATCAGCTCAAGTTCAGCCTTAGGCATTGTGTCGAAGGTCAACCCGGCTGGAAGTGTAATACTTCCGTCACTGACCGTTGTGATCTTTGTCGTCCCAAAGTCAATCTTAGTGTAAGCTATGCTCGGTAAAGCTAGTGATAATGGCAGGCATGACGCGGCTTTAAGAAATGAACGTCTTCTAATCATAGTTTTTTCCTGAGCCAATAATATTCTCTATTTGGAATATGTTTGATAATTTAATCTTCAGCAAGTTATTTATTCCTATTTACTAAAATAACCTCCTTGGGTCCCCTGAAGGCCCAACCTTTAAATTCGACTGGTTTTTTTAAATATACATTGGAGAAATGTGAAAAAAATAAAGGCAGTGCTACTTCTGTGATCAGAGTTTTAGATATCCAAGCACCTGCACAGAAGTGAGGTCCAGCACCAAATGAAATAGACGGGCCATTATCTCTTGAGATGTCAAAGTAATCTGGGCTCTGAAATATAGCCTCGTCCCGATTTGCCGACCCGAACATGAAAAAGATCATGTCATTTTCATAAAACTCAACGTTTTTATAGATAAAATTTTTGGCTATGCGTCTGGGAGACATACCAATTGGAGACATCCATCGTGAATATTCCTCGAATGCTTGCAGCCATGTTTTGGAGCCTGATATTATTGAATCCAGCTGGGAATGATTTTCTAGTAAGGTTCCAATTGTTCCCGCAATAGCATCACGTGGTTCATTTTGACCTCCAGAGATAGCAAGTTTTATATTCGCTCGTATTGCATCCATAGATAATCCCGCCTCTAGTTGACTGGACAGCAAAGATGGTGTGTCATGTAGTTTAGGGTCTTTCATCTGTGCATCGATGTGCATATCAATCGATCGAGTACAATCTTCACAATTTTTTGTTACCACAGGGTCGCTAATGTAGTTAGAGCAACCGTCAATCATACCTTGGCTCACCCGATCCATTTCAATCCATTTCATTTTGCTCAAACCGGTTATAAGTTTCAAAGCTTCTGCTGATACTTGTGTGGAGAATTCAGAAACAATCTCTAATTCTTTTTTGTCGCCAATTTTTTTTATAATTTTAGTAGTTTTTTCAACAAACTTGTCCTTCCAAAAATTTTTAACTGTTTTTGGAGAGACCGTTGGGAAAATTGCTTTTCTCTCACTAATGTGGGCGTCTCCGTCTTTTCGCATCATATTTTGCCCCATGAGCTTAGTCATTAATCCATTCGGCTGCACAGATGAAAATACTTCCACATTCTTTTCACAGATGAAAATATCCTGATGCTTTAAAAACAGCGTTGCATTAAGCTGTGGTACATACGTAATTGGTGAGTTTGTTCGAAAAAAACCTAGGATTGGATATGGATTACTCTCAAAGGTCTTAAGATCAATATCTTGAACAGGTGCAGAACTCATAGAAGTTCCTTAAAATATCTTTTAATAACCAAATTCATTAGAACATTCTTCGTAAGATAAGTTTGGTTTGTATTCTTTACACCAAGCAAGTCCTTCAGCATCCTCTGTTGCAGGGTTTTCAATTTTTAAAATACTTATTGCAACCCATATAAAGGTTAAAAGAAAGATTAACCTAACTGGACGAAAGATTAACTTTATCATCCACCAAATCATTTTTTTACCTTGGATTATTTTGTGAAAAAAGCCAGACTTATGTTTCAATTGAGTGTGAATAGATTTGGAACTTAGTCAAACGATTGGTGAATACTAATTCGTTTATTAGGGGGTAATTCAGTGAAAACAGCAATAGTAGCTGGAGCAGGGATAGTTGGTGTGTCAGCCGCCATATGGTTGCAAAGATTCGGTTACCAGGTAAAATTGATCGATCGCACTGGCCCAGCGTCTGGCACCTCTTATGGGAACGCTGGTGTTTTGGCCTCAGGTTCTATTATTCCCGTAACAATTCCAGGCTTAATTTCTAAGTCACCGAGCATGCTACTGGATCCGAATAAGCCACTTTTCCTAAAATATTCATATTTACCCCGCTTAGTGCCGTTTCTTTTTAAATATCTAAGGCATACAAATATTGAGCATGTTGAGACTTATGCTGCTGCAATGTCTCAATTGTTGTACGATACCGTAGACCAGCATAAATCTTTAGCAAAGGGAACTGGAGCGGAAAAATATATCCAAACTACTGATTATTTGTTTGGCTATGATACAGAAGAAGCTTTCGAGAAAGATCGTTTCGCATGGGACATTCGTAGTAGACTAAAACATGATTTTGATATTTTAAAAGGGGAAGCACTACAAAGCGTTGATCCAATCTATAAAGATGCATTCAAAGTGATAGTGGTTAACCGTAACCATGGTAAAATTAGTGATCCTGGCAAATATATAAAAGAGCTTTCAAAATATTTTGAGAATAATAACGGAGAAATAGTTCGAGCGAATATTAAAAGTTTTCAGCAAAAAGATTCAATGATCGTTGGTTTGGAGACTGACAATGGAGTGCATAAGGCAGACCATGTAATTTTTACACTGGGACCATGGTCTGGGGATTTATCTAAAAGGCTTGGTCTCAATATACCTTTTGAAAGTGAACGCGGGTACCATATTGAGCTTATAAATCCTTCAAAAATGCCTCAAAATTCAATGATGGTTTCCTCTGGAAAATTTGTGGTAACCCCTATGGATGGGAGAATAAGATTAGCTGGACTTGTAGAATTCGGTGGATTGAAGGCCGGAGCATCTAAAGCACCGATAGAGTTACTAAAGAAAAATGCTTTAAAACTCTTTGCTGATATACAATATGATCATATTACAGAGTGGTTGGGTCATCGTCCAACAACAGCGAATAGTCTTCCGTTAATAGGTCGTGTCAAAAACTTTAAAAATGTATTTGTTGGATTTGGGCATCAGCATGTGGGCTTGACAGGGGGTGCTAAAACAGGTCGTATTATAGCTCAGTTGCTAGATGAACGAGAGCCAAATATTCAATTATCGTGGTTTGACCCAAATGAATATGCTTAAGCGATCTGCAACATAACAAAAATTGGGAGGAATTAATGGAGTTTAAGAATTTAGCCGCTGCTTTTGCTTGCGGTACATTTATAGCAGGTGCTTCAATAGCAGAAGACTGGGATATGCCAATGGCCTATTCCGCCACCAACTTTCATTCAGAAATGGGCGTAGTTTTTGCTGACAAAGTCCGCGATTATACCAGCGGAGGGATAAATATTACGGTTCATCCTGGTGGATCCTTGTTTAAGGGAGGTGAGATAAAAAGAGCTATACAAACGGGGCAAGCCCCTATTGGCGAAAGGTTTATGTCAGCTCATGCTAATGAAGCTCCGCTTTTGGGATGGGACAACTTGCCGTTTCTTGCCACGACTTATGAAGCTAACAATAAGCTATGGGCAGCCGCCAAGGATAAAGTAAATTCACAATTATCCGACTTGAACCTCGTTGCTCTTTATACGTGCCCATGGCCAGGCCAAGGTTTTTATTTCAACAAAGCGGTTAATTCTTCAAAAGATACTCAGGGTGTCAAGTTTCGCTCTTACAACTCTGCAACCGCGACTTTTGCTGAAGAGTTAGGAATGGTTCCAGTGCAAGTTGAGGCTGCTGAACTTTCGCAGGCACTGGCGACTGGAGTGGCAGAGTCATTTATTTCATCTGGATCTACCGGATACGATAGAAAGGTATGGGAACATTTATCACACTACTATAAAGTAAATGCTTGGTTACCTCGTAACTACGTAATGGTTAATAAGGGTGTTTGGGAAGGTTTGAACTCTGATATGAGGGGCGCTATCCAAAAAGCTGCAGATGAAACTGGAGCAGCATGCTCTGCCAAATCTGCTGAATTAGCGAATTGGTATTTTGAGCAGCTTGAAGCAAATGGAATGGCTGTAGAAGATGCAAGTCCAGAATTTTTGGCTGAGCTACAGGCGATTGGAGCAAAGATGACTTCAGATTGGTTGGCATCAGCGGGAGCAGATGGTCAAGCAATATTGGATGCTTACAAATCAAATTAAGCTAATATAAAATGCCCCGCTAAAAGCGGGGCATTTTAAAAGGAGGCAGAAAATGAGAGATTGGCAGCCTATACTAGGGCTCCCTTTGTGGTTCTGGCTCTTTATTTTGCCAACGCTATTTGCGCTATTTTGTCTGTTTAATCCCACTAAAGCAAAAAGACTAATGTCTCCAATTTGGCCTTTATTGGATAAAGTCTATTTGGGGTTTGGTATTTTGTCTGCAATTTTTATGATTGTAATTCTACTTTTGATTATTGGTCAGATGGTTGCGCGTTGGACTAATACGGTCTTTCCCGGAGGAACAGAGTTTGCTGGATATGCGATGGCATGTACATCCTTTTTTGCTTTGGCTTTCGCTTTAACCCAGGGATCCCATATTCGTGTCTCTATTTTTCTCAATATAAACAATTTTTTAAAGTTTTGGTTAGATGCCTTTGCTATGCTGGTGTCGGCTTGGACTGCAACATACTTTGCGCGATATGCAGTCAAAACAAATTTTCTATCTGAAATTTTGAACGATAGGACACAAGGCTTAGATCAAGTTCCTGAATGGTTGCTTTCTATTTTTTCTATGATTGGCCAATGGCCTTGGGAGTGGAGCAAAACTTGGTCAAGCACGACCTCTGAACTGGTTTATACACCTGTATGGTTTCCACAAATAGCAATGTCCGTGGGAACAATTTTGCTAGCGGTTGCAATTTGGGATCACCTTTTTCGTTTACTGGCTTACAGAGAAACGCGTATTTTTCGGGAAGCAATCGAATGACAGAACTTTATGCCATAATCATTTTTTTATTCGTTTTATTTCTGCTTCTAGGCAGCTCTGTTTGGGTTGGGTTGGCGCTTATGGGAGTCGCTTGGGTGGGTATGGAACTTTTCACAACCCGCCCAGCTGGCGATGCAATGATTACTACCATTTGGACGGGAGCAAGTAGTTGGACCCTTACGGCTTTACCACTTTTTATTTGGATGGGGGAAATACTATTTCGAACAAGATTGTCAGAAGATATGTTTCGAGGACTATCGCCCTGGATGCGGTTTTTACCTGGTGGCTTACTGCATACAAATATAGCAGGATGTACCATATTTGCTGCGGTTTCTGGATCTTCTGCTGCAACTTTGAATATGGTAGGAAAAATGTCTATACCTGAACTTCGTAGTAGGGGATATCCGGAATACATGATTATTGGTACGTTGGCAGGCGCGGCGACACTCGGCCTAATGATACCACCCTCCTTAACTTTGATTGTTTACGGTGTAACCATTAATGAGAGTATAACTAAATTGTTTATGGCTGGTGTGTTCCCGGGACTAGTTCTGGCCGGTTTATTTATGACTTACATAGTTTTTTGGCATTTTTTTGGAACCGGCGATCGGCCACAAAAAGAGCCCTCTATGTCTTTTTCTAAGATGATAAAGGAAAGTCTATTTCTGGTGCCAGTAATGGGTTTGGTCGGTGTTGTCATAGGGTCAATGTATTTAGGATTTGCTACCGCTACAGAAGCTGCAGCAGTTGGAGTAGTTGGAGCATTGATATTGTCGGCAGCCCAGGGGTCTCTTAATTGGTCAACATTTTCAGTTAGCCTTATGGGGGCCACTAAGACATCTGCCATGATTGCCTTAATTCTTATGGGTGCCGCGTTTTTATCACTATCTATGGGCTTTACAGGTCTGCCAAGAGCCATGGCAGAGTTGATTGAGAGTTATAATTTATCGCCGGTAGCTCTAATTGCAGTTCTTACAGTTTTTTATTTAATTCTTGGTATGTTTATGGATGGGCTATCTTCTGTTGTTCTCACAATGGCAATAGTGGAGCCAATGATCAGGACAGCCGGAATTGATCTGATCTGGTTTGGTATTTTCTTAGTTGTCGTTATCGAAACAGCGCAGGTTACTCCCCCAATCGGTTTTAACCTTTTTGTTTTGCAGGGTATGACGAAACACGAAATTGGTTACATTGCTAAGACCGCTATTCCAATGGTTGCGTTAATGTTGTTAATGGTTGTGATCTTAGTCATTTTTCCAGAGTTAGCTACATGGCTACCAGAAAATATACGTCAGCGGAATTAAAGTCTTGGGTCGTGTCAGTATACTCCAGCTTGATACAAAATTTTTGCGAATTCCTGGCGATATTGGAAGTGAGAAAACATTTATTGAACCACCTCAGCATCTAATAGTCGAGGGCGCTACAGCAAATAAGGTAGTTACATCTCGACCGGAAAATATTGATATCACTCCCTTTTTGGACGCCGCGCAATCTGCGACAGGTGATATTCTGACAACTTCGTGTGGTTTCCTAGCTCCATTTCAGAAAGAACTTCAAGAAAACTTAGATATTCCCGTTGTTGTATCATCAATTAATCAACTGGCTGATATGAGTAAAATTTATTCACCTGAGCAAGTTATAATTTTAACTATTGCTGCAGATAAACTCTGTACTAAGCATTTGCCGAAAGCACTTTGGAAGTACTCTAAGTGCATATGTGGCCTGGAAAATTCCAGTTATTTTCAAAAAGTTATCTTTGAAGATATGGTGATGTTTGATGAGGCAAAAGTAGCAGATGAATTGCTTAAAGTTTTTAAGCATGCTTGTAATGAAAATACGCGAGCTTTGTTGCTAGAATGCACAAATATGCCGCCATACAAGGCACATTTGAAGCAATTCAAAGATATTAAGATCTTTGATATTTTGTCCGCAATTGAAACGCTATTACCGAACACGGTAAACCCGGCATATTTGTAAAACTGATATATTTTATTGTGCCATAATTAAAATAATATACGCTCCATTAAAGTAATAGTTGAGCTTGAGATCATATGATTAAAAACACTGAAGCAGCTGTTCTTTATGAAACAAATTCAGATCTAGTTGTGGAGAATTTAAAATTAGCGGCTCTAGGACCAAAAGAAGTTTTTGTTCAAATGGGAGCTGCGGGTGTTTGTCATTCTGATGTTCATGTGATTAGTGGCCAGGCTAACCAGATACTGCCATGCGTTCTGGGCCATGAAGGTGCAGGTCTTGTCACTTCTATTGGGAAGGAAGTAAACAACGTGAGTGTGGGCGATCACGTTGTTCTTAGCTGGCTGCCATACTGCGGAAAATGTTATCAATGTGTTCGTGGGAAAACACATTTATGCAAAGCCTATCAAAAGCCAGTTGGCAATGGAACACTATTGGATGGCTCTTGTCGATTTTCTAATTCAGAGGGGCCAGTTCGGCAGCTTGGTTCACTTGGATGTTGGTCTGAAAATGTTGTGGTACCTGAAGTATGTTGCGTGCCAGTAGCTAAATCTATTCCCTTTGAAATTGCCGCGCTTCTTGGTTGTGCTGTAACGACTGGTGTTGGTGCTGTCTTAAATCGAGCCAAGGTACAAAACGGGGAAACAGTAGTTGTAATAGGGGCGGGAGGTGTTGGTTTATCAGTAGTGATGGCGGCTAAATTGAAAGGAGCCTCACAAGTTATCTGTATTGATCAAAATATTAGTGCGCGAAACCTTGCAATAGAATTGGGTGCCACGGATTTTCTTGTTTCGAAGCAGAGTGAAGATATTTCTAAAAAACTAATGGAGCTAACGGGTGTGGGTGCTGATCATGTATTTGAGGCAGTAGGTAAAAGAAAATTGCAATCTGATGCGATTGATTATTGCTGTTCAGGTGGTACTGTGACTTTTGTCGGTTTGGACAGCGAGGATGCGACAATTAATCTAAAAACTACTGCCATAACTAGATCAGAAAAAACAATATCCGGTTCGATATATGGTTCTGCTTGCACCCACAGGGATTTTGCTCTTTATGGTGAAAAATTCCTAGAGGGAAAACTACCGATCGATTTAATGGTTAATCGGCGGTACCAGCTCAGGGAGATAAATATTGCGCTCAGTGACATGTTGGAGGGAAAACCAGGAAGAGGCGTAATTGTTTTTGATCATTAAATTTGAGCATAAAGTTAGACCATAAAAATTGAGCTTTTATGATCATATAATTGTTGGTGGTGGCATTTTGGGTGCCTCAATTGCCTATCATATTTCTAAAAAATCAAATGATACTATTCTGGTATTAGAGAGAAATGATTTTGCGAGTGGTGCCTCTAGTCGCTCCGCTGGATTAGTGCTGCAGGGATCTACTAAAAAGTCAAATATCCCTTTAGCTAAAAAAACTGTCGAAGTGATTTCGCAATTAGAGTATGAGCTCGGAGAGAGTGTAGAGTATCATGAAACGGGAAGTTTGCGTTTAGCGTCATCTGCTGAAAGAGTTGATGAATTGAATTCTATGATCGAAACGGCGTCTCTTTTCGATGTAGATGTGTCAGTACCGAGTGACCAAGATATAAATAAAATGGCCCCTTGGTTGAACCAAGAAGAGATCCTAAAGGCTGCATTTTTTCCTTCGGATGGCTATCTCGATAGCTATCGTTTAACCTGGCATTATCTCAAAGCGGCAAAGAATAATGGTGTTAAGTTCAATTCCAACTTAGCCGCCACAGAGGTCATAATTGATGGATCTAAAATTTGTGGAATTGATACTGCGAATGGAAAAATTTTTTCCCCTAATTTGATACTTGCTGGGGGTGTTTGGACCTCTTTATTTGCATCTAAGATCAAGGTGCCGATTGCAACAGCTCCAGTTCGTAGCCATTACTGGCTAACTGAACCCGATCTTGATTATGGTAGAGAGGGTTCAATTACAATTATGCCTGATGTTTCTGCGTACACACGCCCAGAATTGGGAGGCTTATTGCTTGGTGTTCAGGAGAATGAATGTGCTGTTTTTGATGCAAGAAAACTGCCAGAGGATTTACAATATTTCTCTCCCACGCTTGGCGAAGATCACTGGGACATATTACTGAACTCTTACTCTGATCTTTCTCGGTTCTTCCCTAAAATAGAAAGTGCAAATTTTTCCAGCTATATCAGTGGTCTCTCTTCATATACTCCAGATGGAGAAATTATTTTAGGTCCTATTCCAGAAATTGATGGGTTATATGTAGCAGCTGGGGACTGCGGTTCAGGTGTTAGTTTGTCTGGCGGAATAGGGTTTATTATTTCGGAAATTATTTTAGACGGTAAATCTGATCTTTATAGTTCGTCATTTAAGCCTAATAGGTTCGGTAAGGTTGATCCATTTGATGAAGAATTCTTAAATAAATGTGCGATGGCTAGATCAAAAAAATCAAGAAAAATGAAATAATTTTTTTTTTTGTTACAGAATCATGCGATCATATTCTAATCTTTGGAATATTACGCATTTTGAAGAATAAACAACTAAACCACATTGGGGGTACAAAATGAAATTTAACTTTGGATTTTTTAAATCGTTAGCGGTTGGATCATTGTTAGCTACATCCGTATTTGCGGATACAGAGCTCACTGTTTACACGGCTGTAGAGGCCGAAGATCTTTCTAGATATGCTGCTAAATTTAACGAAAGTCATCCAGATATTAAAATTAACTGGGTTAGAGATTCTACAGGGATCATTACAGCAAAACTATTGGCCGAAAAAAACAATCCACAAGCGGATGTTGTATGGGGTCTAGCTGGTACTTCGCTGCTTCTGCTCAAATCAGAGGGAATGTTAGAGCCTTACGCTCCAGCTGGTGTAGAAAAGTTGGATAGTAAATTTGTTGATGGTGATAATCCACCTGCTTGGGTTGGAATGGATGCATGGGTTGCTGCAGTTTGCTATAATACTGTCGAGGCGGGAAAAGCTGGACTAACACCACCAACCTCTTGGAAAGATTTGACGGATGCTCAGTACGCAGGCCATTTGATTATGCCAAATCCAAACTCATCTGGCACAGGATTTTTAGATGTATCTAGTTGGCTTCAGTTGTTTGGCGAAGAAGGTGGTTGGGAGTATATGGATGCCCTTCATGAAAATATCGCAAGGTATACTCACTCAGGCTCAAAACCCTGTAAATTAGCCGCTGCTGGGGAAATTCCAATCGGGATTTCATTTGCTTTCCGCGGTGCGAAATCGAAAGCAGCTGGTGCTCCATTAGATATTATTGTTCCGTCTGAAGGTGTTGGTTGGGACATGGAAGCCACCGCTATTGTTGCCGGAACATCGAAACTGGAAGCGGCACAGAAGCTTGTAGATTTTTCAGTAACAAAGGAAGCTAATGAAATGTACAACGAAGGTTATGCAGTTGTTGCTTATCCTGGCGTAGCAAAACCTGTTGAGCATTTTCCTGAGGGATTAATTGAGGCGATGATTCCAAATGACTTCGAATTTGCAGCAAACAATAGAGCGCGTATTCTGAAAGAATGGCAGTCACGCTACGACGGCAAGTCTGATCCTAAATAAGAAATTTTAGTCAGGCAGTAAATTTCTACTGCCTGACTTTTTTGTTGTCTAAATTTATGGATTAATAATAATATAAATTTAAGGAATACATCTTGGAAGGCATTAAAGACCCGCAATCCTCGTATCTCTCAATAAAAAATCTTTGGAAATCATTTGGAAGCTTTACGGCTCTTAAGGATGTATCCTTAGATATAAAAGAGGGAGAATTTGTTTGTTTCTTGGGTCCCTCGGGATGTGGAAAAACAACTCTTTTACGAGCAATAGCTGGATTAGATCTGCAAACAAGTGGCGCAGTAGTGCAAGGTGGAAAAGATATTTCTAATTTTCCCGCCTCGGAGCGTGATTATGGAATTGTTTTTCAATCATATGCTTTATTTCCCAATCTTACTATTGAGAAAAATATAGCATTCGGGCTTGAAAATACTGGGCGTTCCAAAAATGAAATTAGTGAACGGGTTTCTGAGTTATTAGATCTAATCGGACTTCCAGATCAAGGTCCTAAGTATCCCGCTCAGCTTTCCGGTGGTCAACAGCAAAGAATTGCTTTGGCCAGGGCAATAGCATCAGGCCCTGGTTTGTTGCTGCTTGATGAGCCACTGTCCGCTCTGGATGCCAAAGTACGTGTGTATTTGAGGCATGAAATAAAAACTCTACAACAGAAACTTGGTGTTACAACCATAATGGTCACCCATGATCAAGAAGAAGCTCTGTCAATGGCTGACCGCATTGTTGTTATGAATGAAGGAAAGGTAGAGCAAATAGGTACGCCCAATGAAGTTTATTGTAAGCCAGAGACCTTATTTGTTGCAGATTTCATTGGGGAAATGACGCAATTCAGGGGCACAATAAGTGGCAAAAATTTGGTAAAAATTGGCAACACTGAATTAAATACGGTGGAGCACCGGTTTGCTAACGGCCGTGAAGTCTCAATAACCATCAGGCCGGAGGATATAATACCATTGGGCGCTAAGCTTCCAACAAAGTCAGGCAAGAACGTGTTTTCTGCTCAGCTTGTAGAAATGGAGTTTTTGGGTTCATTTTGGCGTTGCAAATTGAAGAGTGATGAATTTCCGGAGGCTTTGGTTACAGCAGATTTCTCAGTAAACGCAGTCAGAAGATTGTCTATAGAGCCAAAGCAAATTTTATGGATTGAATTACCCTCTCAAAGCATTTTAGCTTTTGATGCTCAAGCGGCCTGAATATGAATACGGCTAGTATAGACAATACAGTAGTCAGACCAAAAGGGCTAGTAAAAGCTAAACTCAGCCGAGACGATATCATCATGCGTGGAGGTATGATTGTTATTGCTCTATACCTTGTAATTAGCTTGGTATTTCCTCTTTATTCAATGTTTTCGAAATCATTTTCGACTTTTCAATATGATTTATCAAAATTTGAAGTCCAAGTTAGTGATGACGCGGGTCAATTTTCTCCTAAAATTACAAACCTTCAAAATTTAAATGAAGATTTAAAGGCTATCCCGGATGAGGAATTAAGTACAGGTTCTGGCGGCCGACTAGGCGTTACAATATTTTTTCCCGACTTCAGTTTCCGCAGCCCAGTTATGTATCGTATTCGGAATGTTGATGGGCAGGGGCGATTCCTAGTGGGTTCTAAATTAATGACTGGGACTGATTGGCAAGAATTGGATAGTAATACTTTTCGCCGCGTACAGTTACGGCCTGTTAGATCAACGGGTTTATCGAATTTTATAAATTATTTTTCTACTCCAGCTTTGTTTAAATCAATTCAGAATTCGATATTTATTGCGATAATTAGTACAATAATCACAGTAATCTTAGCGTTCTGGTTTGCGTATGCACTGAATAGAAGCTGTATGCGGTTCAAGGGCCTCTTTAGGCTTATTGCAATGGCTCCGATACTTGTCCCCTCACTACTCCCCGGGATTGCTCTTGTCTATCTTTTCGGGGCACAGGGTGTAATGAAAGGCTTATTATTTGGAGCAAGTATTTACGGTCCTATAGGTATAATCATAGGTTCAGTATTTTTCACCTTTCCACACGCATTTTTAATCATATCTACCGCATTAGCTATTTCTGATGGTCGTCTTTATGAAGCTGCTATTTCTTTAAAAGCGTCGCCTTGGAAGACCTTCTGGACCGTTACTATACCTGGGGCAAGGTACGGTATAATTTCAGCAGCTTTTGTTGTATTTAACCTAGTAATTACGGACTTCGGGTTGCCTAAGGTAATCGGTGGTCAATTTAACGTTTTAGCTGTGGACATTTATAAACAAGTTATAGGTCAACAGAACTTTGAGATGGGGGCAGTTGTATCAGTAGTTCTAATAATTCCGGCAATTTTAGCCTTTGCAATAGACCGGGTTGTCCAAAGTAAACAAGTGGCTCTGCTCACTGCTAGGTCCGTTCCATTTAATCCCAAACCAAGTTCGAGGGCTGACTTAATCTTTACTATTTATTGTGGACTTGTTGGATTATTTATAATTGGCATGTTGGGTATTTGCCAGTTTGCTGCCCTAATCAAGTTCTGGCCATATGATCTAAGTTTAAGTTTAAATAATTATCAGTTCGATAAAATGGATGGTGGCGGTTGGGGTGCCTATTATAATTCAATCAAAATGGCTTTATTGACAGCTTTAATAGGTACGTGCGTAATATTTTTCGGAGCGTACTTGGTTGAAAAATCAAGCGGATTCAAAACTGGTAGAGCGATATTTCAGATGTTTGCCATGTTACCAATGGCGATACCGGGTATGGTGCTAGGGCTTGCTTATATATTCTTTTTTAATAATCCGGAAAATCCTTTGCATATAGTATATGGGACAATGACCATTCTTGTCATTTGTACAGTAACACATTTTTACACAGTTTCACATCTTACGGCCGTTACCGCTCTTAAGCAAATGGACAGTGAGTTTGAATCTGTCTCAGCATCTTTGAAACAACCCACATTTAAACTGTTTTCTAGAGTGACGGTACCCGTATGTCTGCCAGCAATCTTGGATATTGCAATCTACTTATTCGTTAATGCAATGACTACAGTTTCTGCAGTTGTTTTTCTCTACTCGCCGAAAACTTCATTAGCTTCAATTGCCGTACTCAATATGGATGATGCTGGTGATATTGCTCCCGCCGCAGCGATGGGCATGATGATTTTTTATACAAATATATTTGCCCGGGTCATACATCTTACTTTATCCAAAGGTGTTTTGAGGCGTACCCAGGCATGGAGGTCTAGTAACTAAGTTGAGAGACGCAGCTTCCCTCTACTTTTTCAGAAATTTTTTTATTAATTCTTGACAAATTTTGTATTTAGAACTGATAGTTAGTGATGATCCACTTCATTAAATATGTAGATGCTTTCAATTACCGTATAGGCCGATTTGCCATGTATGGCATTTTTCTAATGATGGGTATTTTGCTATGGTCATCGATCTCCAAAACATTTTTTAACCCATCACTTTGGACCCTAGAAATGGCTCAATTTTGTATGGTTGCGTATTATATGTTGGGTGGGCCTTACTCTATTCAGATGGGGTCTAATGTACGGATGGATTTGCTATATGGGGAGTGGGATAATCATCGGAAGGCTCAAGTTGATGCAATAACCATAATATTTTTGATCATTTACCTGATATTTATGATTTGGGGAGGGTGGGAAAGCTTTATGTATTCCTTGAGCTATGGGGGAGAGCGCAGCTCCTCGATTTGGCGTCCGTATATTTGGCCAATAAAACTGATCATGCTCTTTGGACTCTCATTAATGCTACTTCAGTCAATATCAGAATTTTTCAAAGATATTTTACGCATCAAAGGCCATGATTTTGGAGAAAAGAATTAATGTCATATGAGATAATTGCTATTTTAATGTTCTCAACAATGATGTTGATGCTCCTCACCGGTCAGCGGGTATTTGGAGCTATTGGTTTTGTTGCAGTTGTAGCTGCTTTTTTTCTGTGGGGAGATAGAGGTGGTTATGATATTGGATTTGCTGCAGCTATTAAACTAATGAAATGGTATCCTCTGTTAACATTACCGATGTTTATTTTCATGGGGTATATTCTCTCTGAATCGAAAATAGCAGATGATCTCTATAAGATGTTTCATGTTTGGATGGGCGGTCTTTCGGGGGGCCTTGCAGTTGGCACTATTGGTTTGATGGTGCTCATTTCAGCAATGAACGGTCTTTCTGTGGCGGGTATGGCAATTGGAGCTACAATTGCACTCCCTGAATTGCTTAAGCGCGGTTATGATAAAAGGATGGTTACTGGAGTAATTCAGGCTGGGTCCTCTCTAGGAATACTGGTTCCTCCTTCAGTCGTTCTGGTGCTTTATGCTATGATTGCTCGTCAACCTGTGGGTCAACTTTGGTTGGCAGGAGTGATACCTGGGCTCATGATGGCGGCTATGTTTATAATTTATATTGCAGTACGTTGTCGTATTAACCCGGCACTTGGCCCAATTCTTCCAGTTGAGGATCGGAATATTCCACTTCCTGTAAAATTAAAACTTCTTCGCGCCGGTCTGTTACCTTTATTTATATTTTTTGCAATGATGATCCCATTCATCAATGGGTGGACATCTTTAGTTGAAAGCTCTGCAATTGGAGCAATTGCGGCTTTTCTTGCCGCAGTAGTAAAAGGGCGCATGACGCGCGACGTTTTTGAAAAAAGTGTACGCAAAACCCTTGGCATTTCATGCATGTTTATGTGGATTATTCTGGCAGCTCTTGCATTCGGAGCAGTCTTTGATGGTTTAGGGGCAGTAAAAGCTATTGAGAGTCTTTTTACCGAACAGCTTGGTTTGTCCCCATGGGTTATTCTAATTTTGATGCAGCTAAGTTTCATTATTATGGGTACCTTTTTAGATGATACGGCGATGTTAGTAATCGTTGCACCATTGTATGTGCCCCTCGTTGGGGAATTGGGTTTTAATTTAATTTGGTATGGAGTTCTTTACACAATTACTACACAGATTGCTTACATGACCCCACCATTTGGGTATAATCTATTTCTGATGAGAGCTATGGCTCCTCCAGAGATCAGTCTTAAAGATATATACACTTCTATTCTGCCTTTCGTGATAGTAATGGTTTTTGCGCTGACAGTAATAATGTTATTTCCAGAATTAGCGCTTTGGTTGCCAGGAGAGGTGTACGGAAATTAATTTTAAGAGATCCCTGTGAAAGGGACGAAAGTAGAGGAGAGTATCAATAAAAAGGAGTATATCATGACAACAAGACGTAAGTTTTTAACCACAGCAAGTATAGGCGGTGCAGCGGCACTAGCTACGCCTGCAATAGTCCAAGCTCAAAGCACAATAAAATGGCGTTTTCAAACGTATGCCGGCGGTGCACTTGGAGAGCATGTAACTAAGCCAGTAATTGATTACATAAACGCTAATTCTAATGGAGAGCTGCAGGTAGAGTTATTCTATGCAGATCAAATAGTCCCAACTGGTGAGCTCTTTCAAGCGTTGCAACGAGGCACAATTGATGGCGTTCATTCAGACGACGACTCAATGGCGTCACCAACTCCATTGCGTATGTTTGGAGGGTATTTTCCATTTGCAACCAAGCATATTTTAGATGTTCCAGTTCTATTTAATCAATATGGATTAAAGGAAATTTGGGAAGAAGAGTATGCAAAGGTAGGTGTAAAATGGATATCAGCCGCAGGGCAGGATCCTTGTAACTTCAATACAAAAAAGGAAATCACAAGTGTAGGCGATCTAGACGGGTTAAGATTATACTCATTTCCAACCGCAGGTAGGTTTCTAGCGAAATTTGGTGTGGTGCCGATGAACATTCCTTATGAAGATGCGGAGGTAGCAGTGCAAACTGGTGAGCTTGATGGAATGGCCTGGTCAGGAATTACCGAAGATTATACTGTGGGTTGGGCTGATGTTACGGATTATTTTCTAACGAATAATATTTCCGGTGCTTGGATTGGCTCATGGTTCGTAAACGAGAAGAGATGGGCTGACTTACCAGATCACCTTAAATCGGTAGTTATGGCGGCAACCGAAGCCGGACATACATATCGTAACCAATGGTATTGGGGTGGTGAAGCGGCCCTACGTGCAAACGGTGATAAGCTTGCATTACGCTCAGTTCCTCCGGCAGAATGGGCAGAAGTTGAAAACGCTGCCAAGGATTTTTGGGAAGAAGTCGCTCAAGAAGGTGAGGTGCATCAAAAGATTGTAAACATCTTTAAAGAGTACAACTCCGTCATTAATCAGGCTGGAGCTCCATATAATTTTGAGTAAAAACTAATAAATGAGCGCCCTGAAGCTTGGGGCGCTCTCCAATAGGGAAGAATGATAATGACCGGAAATTTAAAATTTAAAGATCTGGAGTCGGCCGTTGGCGACGGCAGTATTGATACTGTGCTTGTATGTTTTGTGGATATGCAAGGAAGGCTGATGGGTAAAAGATTCCACGCAAAACACTTTATTTCTGAGGGATATAAAGAAACCCATTGTTGTGATTATTTGTTAGCTACTGATATAGAGATGGGTACACCAGATGGATATGCATCTACGAGTTGGGAAGATGGTTATGGCGACTATACGATGAAGCCAGACCTTAGTACCCTACGTAGTATCCCATGGTTGGATGGTACGGCTATGGTCATCTGTGATGTCCTTGATCATCACACACATGAGGAAGTAAGTCATTCACCCCGAGCTATTCTAAAGAAGCAGATTAAGCGTCTTGAAAAAATTGGCCTTGATCCCATGATGGCTACAGAATTAGAATTTTTTCTTTTTGAGAAAAGCTTCAAAGAGATACAGGAAGATGGTTTTCGGGAGCTAACGCCCATTAGCGCCTATAATGAAGATTATCATATCCTTCAAACTACAAAAGAAGAACATATCATGCGCCCTGTTCGTAACTGTTTATGGGATGCTGGTATACCGGTCGAAAACTCGAAAGGTGAGGCGGAGACGGGTCAAGAAGAGCTGAATATAAAATATGCGAATGCACTTAATACCGCCGAGTATCATACAATTGCCAAACACGCTGTGAAGGAAATTGCCTGGAGTAAGGGGCATGCAGTTACTTTCCTACCAAAGTGGCATCACGACAAGGTGGGTTCTTCGTCACACGTTCACCAGTCACTATGGAAAGACGGTAAAAATGCATTCTATGATCCTAATGATAAATTGGGAATGAGCCTGTTGATGAAACATTATATGGCAGGACTTTTGCAGTACACATCAGATATTACATTTTTTCTTGCTCCTTATGTTAATAGTTACAAGCGCTTTGCTAAAGGAACATTTGCTCCTACTCGTATTATCTGGTCGGTAGATAATCGTACGGCTGGTTTTCGTTTGTGTGGAGCAGGAACTAAGAGTGTCAGAATAGAATGTAGAATCGGTGGTTCGGATATGAATCCCTACTTAGCGATTGCCGCCCAAATTGCTGCTGGATTGGCAGGAATAGAAAATAAGCTAGAGCTAGATGAGCCTGCTAAAGGCGATGTTTACCAGGGTGACACAAAAATGATTCCTGAAAGTTTGCGTGAGGCAAAGTTCGCTCTGGCTCAATCCGAAATGCTAAAATCTGCTTTTGGAGAGGGCGTCGTAAAACATTATTGTAGAGCTGCTGAAGTTGAGTTGGAAGAATTTGATAGGGTTGTGACGGATTGGGAAATAGCAAGAGGCTTTGAAAGAGCGTGATATTATGAATGAAATAACATGTATATCACCGATTAATGGTGAAATATTTGCTAAAAGAAATACCCTTTCATTAAAGGTTGCACAGGAAAAAGTTCAACTCCTGCGTGCAGCACAAAAAGCTTGGTCGGCTCGCCCATTAGCTGAACGTATATCGTTGGTTATGGAAGGTGTAGACGCTGTAGGCAAAATGAACGATCAGATCGTACCAGAGCTAGCCCAAATGATGGGGAGGCCAATTAGGTATGGTGGTGAATTTGGGGGGTTTAAAGAGCGCGCTCAATATATGAGTGAGATAGCTGAAGAAGCGTTGCAAGATATTGAGATTAGCAATGACTCCAGTTTTAAGCGTTATATAAGACGAATACCTCATGGATTAGTTTTCGTCGTCGCACCGTGGAATTATCCTTATATGACGGCAATCAATACAATTGCTCCTGCGCTAATTGCAGGAAATGTCGTAGCATTAAAACACGCAACCCAAACCCTTCTGGTGGGTGAGCGCCTCGTTGACGCTTTCATTTCTGTCGGTATCCCGAAAGATGTATTTATTAACATGTATTTAGACCACGACACCACGTCTCGTCTTATTGAAGATAATTCATTTGATTTCGTTAATTTTACCGGTTCTTTGCGAGGGGGCATCGAGATCGAGCGAGCAGCAGCTGGAACTTTTACGCCTGTTGGAACAGAACTTGGGGGTAAAGATCCCGGGTATGTCATGGAAGATGCGGATTTAGATGCAGCAGTGGAAACACTAATAGACGGTGCAATGTTTAATTCTGGACAATGTTGCTGTGGAATAGAGCGAATTTATGTAGTCGAGAGTCTTTACGAAAAATTCTTACAGAAAGCGATAAATATTGTCGAAAATTATAAGCTTGGCAATCCGTTGGAGCCTGAAACTACTATTGGGCCTATGGCAAATAAACGATTTTCTGATGAAGTAAGATTACAAATTAACGAGGCTGTAGAGTTAGGTGCAACGGCTCATATCGAAGTTTTTAAAAATGATGATGCTGGCACCTATGTAACTCCACAAATTTTAACAGGTGTTGATCATAATATGCGAATTATGAAAGATGAAACGTTTGGTCCTGTTGTCTGTATTATGCCTGTGTCCAGTGATGAAGAAGCTATTTGCTTGATGAACGATAGTGAATTTGGTTTAACTGCGAGCCTGTGGACAAAGGATGTTGGCCGAGCAGAAAAAATTGCAGATCAAATTGAAACAGGGACAGTATTTCTAAATCGTGCTGATTACCTTGATCCAGCGCTTTGTTGGACTGGTTGTAAAAATACGGGTAGTGGTGGTGGTCTATCGATCATTGGTTATCATAATCTTACACGGCCTAAATCTTACCATCTGAAGAAAGTAACGAAATGACACTAATTGGAAATTGGTCATATCCTACACAAATAAAATTTGGCGCTGGTCGAATAAGGGAAATTTCTGATGCTTGTAATCAAGCAAATATTAAAAAACCACTTCTGATTACTGATAAAGGTTTGAGTAATCTTCCAATAACATCCAGAACTTTGCAGTTAATGAAAGAAGCTGGTCTGGGCGAAGCTATTTTTTCGAATGTTGACCCAAACCCTAATGAGAAAAATTTAGATGCAGGTATAGCTGCATTTACAGAAGGAAATCATGATGGCGTAATAGCCTTTGGAGGAGGTTCAGGCTTAGATCTAGGGAAATTAGTTGCTTTTATGGTTGGTCAAGATCGCTCAGTTTGGGATTTCGAAGATGTATCTGATTGGTGGACGCGTGCAAAGTCAGACGCAATTTTTCCTATTGTTGCGGTTCCAACAACTGCTGGAACTGGATCCGAAGTTGGAAGAGCTAGCGTTCTGACTAATTCTGTTACTGCTGAGAAGAAAATTATTTTCCATCCACAAATTTTGCCAAAAGTTGTCATTTGCGATCCAGAGCTAACCGTTGAAATGCCAAAATCAATAACTGCTGGTACCGGTTTGGATGCATTCGCACACTGTGTAGAGGCATTTTCGAGCCCACATTACCACCCAATGAGCCAAGGTATCGCAGTGGAGGGAATGCGACTTGTCATTGAAAATCTTGGGAAAGTTTACTTGGACGGAAGCGATGTTGAGGCTAGAGCAAATATGATGTCAGCGGCATTAATGGGTGCGACAGCTTTTCAAAAAGGACTTGGTGCCATTCATGCGCTCAGTCATCCAATTGGCGCTATGCATCATACACATCACGGAACGACTAATGCGGTTTGCATGCCAGCAGTGCTTAGATTGAATGAATTAAAAATTCAGCAGCGTTTTGACTCAGTTTCAGGTTACCTGGGTATAAAAAATGGGTTTTCAGGTTTTAAGGCTTTTGTCGATCAGTTTAATGCGTCACTTAATATTCCGTCAAAGCTAGGTGATTTGGGCGTTGAGAACCCAGATTTAGAAAAGCTTGTAAATGGTGCTTTAAGTGACCCAAGTTGTGGCGGCAATCCTGTGGAATTAAACGAAACGAATGTACGGGCATTGTTTGAAGAAGTGCTATAGTATAGAAAGCATAAAAAGTTTTTGACTTTCTACTGAACGACCTACCTTTATATGGAGCCACTTCAAGGGAAGCGACCAGCTTGGGATGAAGTGCAGATCTTTGGGTGGGGAGTGGAATTATGTTGGTCCTGCCCAAAGAAACTAGGTTAATTTAACATCGATTTCTGCAATTTTAGTAAGAGTAAGATTTTGCCCTTTACTTTACCCTTACTGGAGGGTTTACCATATAATTAAAGGAGCGTAAATTGGTTGAAATAAGCAATATAACTGGAATAAATTGGCGTTGTAAGCATACTTGGCGGCGATCATCCTATAATACGATGTGGTGCTTGATTGGCTGTTCCATAGGTGATTTTGGGACAATTGCATATTTTCAATTTTCGGGAATTGAATGGCCAGTTATGGCTATTATGACGCTCGCGATAATAAATGGTTTGATTACTTCAATAATATTAGAGACAGTCATATTATGGAGGCAAATGGAGCTAAGTAATGCCTTCAAAACTGCAATTGGTATGTCACTAATTTCAATGATAGCAATGGAAGCAGCCATGAATATAACAGACGTTATCTTAACCGGTGGTGCTACTCTTACTTGGTGGGTAATACCTTTTATGCTTACTGCAGGATTTTTAACGCCTCTCCCATATAATTATTGGAGATTAAAGGTGTTAGGTAAGGCGTGTCACTAACTTTTGTTTGAGCACTTTTAAAATTAAATTTCCTATTACACGGCTTGTGTCGACGAACCACAAGTTGTAAGCAATGCGCGAAGTTTAAAATGGAGAGCTGAATGTCGAAACTGGTTACCATTTTTGGTGGATCTGGTTTTGTTGGGCGTTATGTAGCTCAACGAATGGCTAAGCAAGGTTGGCGTGTAAGAGTTGCAGTCAGGCGTCCCAACGAGGCGCTGTTTGTTAGGCAATACGGTGCTGTTGGCCAAGTTGAACCTGTACTTTGTAATATCAGAGATGATGCCTCTGTTACAAAAGTAATTATTGGTGCTAATGCAGTAGTGAACTGCGTTGGAATATTATCGGAGATTGGTAAAAATACGTTTAAAGACGTTCAAGCATTAGGTGCAGAGCGTGTCGCCAAAATTTCATCAGAGAATGGAGTGGTAAACTTTATTCAGATATCAGCAATTGGTTCCAATGAAGGGTCATCAAGTAATTATGCAAGAACAAAAGCATTGGGAGAAGCTTCGGTATTGAAGTATTTTCCGGATGCAACAATTCTACGGCCTTCAATTATATTTGGACCAGAAGATCAATTTTTTAACCGATTTGCACAAATGGCAACTTTATCTCCATTTTTGCCTTTAGTTGGGGCTCATACTAAGTTCCAACCGGTATATGTTGGGGATGTGGCGTCTGCAGTTGAAAAGGCACTTTCAGATTGTACTATTTCTGGGATTTATGAATTAGGTGGACCAAACATCGAGACTTTTTCTGAATTAATGAAGCGCATGCTAGGCGTCATCCAAAGAAGGCGCCTAATGTTGAAGGTACCATTTTTTGTGGCAGGTATTATGGGGAAATCTCTAGACTTACTCAAAGCTATCACTTTTGGTCTATTTCCAAATAACATATTAACGCAAGATCAGGTAAAAAATCTCCAAATAGATAATATTGTATCGACAGACGCAAATGGCTTATCAGATCTAGAAATTCGGCCGACTGCAATGGAAACTGTCTTGCCAGAGTATCTTTGGCGATATCGTGTCTCCGGCCAGTATGCGTCGATAAAAGATTCAGCGAAAGGGCTGAAAAATTAATTTTTGAATTTTTAGTGAAGCTGAGGGAAATTTGGTATGGGTTACAGAGTTGTCGTCGTTGGTGCCACTGGTAACGTTGGGCGCGAGATGTTGAGCATCCTTTATGAACGCCAATTTCAAGTGGATGAAATCGCCGTTTTGGCGAGCCGCAGGTCATTGGGCACCGAAGTAAGCTTTGGCGATAATACTCTAATCACAAAAGATTTAGAAACCTTTGATTTCTCAGGTTGGGACATTGCTTTATTTGCAATTGGGTCAGACGGAACCAAAAAGCATGCCCCAAGGGCAGCATCAGCTGGCTGCGCCGTTATAGATAACAGTTCGCTGTATCGATATGACCCTGAGGTTCCGCTTATTGTTCCAGAGGTGAATAGTGATGCTATTCATGACTATGCCAAGAAAAATATAATTGCTAACCCTAATTGCTCCACTGCGCAGATGGTTGTCGCTCTAAAACCTTTACATGATAGAGCGGGAATAAAAAGAGTTGTAGTAAGTACGTATCAATCGGTTTCTGGTGCGGGTAAAAGTGGTATGGATGAGCTCTGGGAGCAAACGAAAGCGATATATAATCCCGTAAAAGATGTCTCCCCGGAGGCGTTCACTAAACAAATCGCATTTAACGTAATTCCTCATATTGATAGCTTCATGGAAGACGGTACCACTAGAGAAGAGTGGAAAATGGTTGCGGAAACCAAAAAAATTATCGATCCAAAAATAAAAGTGTCTGCGACATGTGTGCGAGTGCCGGTGTTTGTTGGCCACAGTGAGGCAATAAACTTAGAGTTTGAAGAGTTTCTGGACGAGGACGAGGCTAGAAATATACTCCGAGAAGCACCAGGTATAATGGTCGTCGACAAACGTGAAAATGGTGGATACACCACGCCCGTTGAGTGTGTTGGGGACTTCGCCACATTTATCAGTAGAATACGTCAGGATAGTACAATTGAGAATGGGCTCAATTTATGGTGTGTATCTGATAATCTAAGAAAGGGCGCCGCCCTCAACGCGGTTCAAATTGCAGAAGTTTTGGCTCAGCGCTGTCTGAAAAAAGGTGATTGATTAAAATATGGCCCATGTTTTGAACTGACATGTGCTAATAATTTAAGCAGAGTTTTACGGCTTCCGTTTGAATTAGTTAATTGGGAATAAGCCGATCAAGTCTGGCTTATTTTTCATGGTAAAATAATGTTAAGTTGGATCTTTATAATAAATAGAGTGATACGGGGTGGAATATGAAGTTTGGGTTTGCTGAGAATTCTGATAATGCAATAGATACATATATTTGCACCCCAGAGATTTTTGAAGACTTAATGGTTGAGCTGGGGGATGAGGTAGCAGATTGGTGTAAGCTCCATTACTTCTCGGGTAAATTGGCGCAAGCGTTAATTTGCCCGTTAAAAAATAGCAACCCAGTTGCGCTTCTTGGTTGTGGCTCTAGGAATAATAGAAATTCAGGAAGGTTTTTTCTTGCAGCCGCTGCTAAAAAGCTTCCCGCTGGGTGTTATAAGATAGTAAGTGATATTCCCCTAGAGAACCCCAAACTTGAGGTTCTAGGCTGGCTTATGTCTCAGTATAATTTTACAAATTATAAGAGTAGCTCAGAGGTTGGTGGCGTAAAACTTTTAAAACCAATCGATGTAGATACCGCTTGGATAGAGGCAGTTTTGGCTGGTGAGGTTTTGGCGCGTGACCTGATAAACACTCCTGCCAACCACTTGGGACCGCCAGAACTTGAAAAATCGACTACAGAATTGGCTAATGAATTCAACGCAAAATTGGAAGTCATATCCGGTGATGACTTGATTGAAAAGAATTTTCCAATGATACATGCTGTAGGCGCGGCATCAGAAAATACACCAAAACTTATAGATTTAAAAATTGGCAGTAGCGGTCCTAAACTTACCTTGGTGGGTAAAGGAGTATGCTTTGATACGGGTGGCCTGAATATAAAGCCAGGAAATTCTATGGGCCTTATGAAAAAAGACATGGGCGGTGCCGCGAATGTATTGGCGTTAGCAAGAGCAATTATGGGCCTAGGCATAGAACTTCAGCTTCGGGTCTTAATTCCGGCGGTTGAAAATTCTATCGCAGGAACCGCTTTTCGACCTGGTGACATACTAAACTCCAGGAAAGGACTGAGTGTCGAAATTAATAATACAGATGCAGAAGGCAGACTAATTCTAGCAGATGCGCTAAGTTATGCATCAGAGGACGACCCGCATCTAATAATATCAATGGCAACTTTAACTGGTGCTGCTAGAGTTGCATTGGGTGCTGAGCTCGCACCGTTTTACGCAGGTCTCGATAGTGACGCCACTGCGATATCTGAAGCTTCGGTAGCGGCGATGGACCCTGTATGGCGGATGCCTTTTTGGGATCCGTACGATAAGCTCATTGAGCCTCAAATTGCCGATCTCGATAATGCTCCAGCTGGAGGATTTGCGGGATCAATAACTGCGGCACTTTTTTTGAGAAGGTTTGTAAAAAATCAAGAAAAATATATTCATTTTGACATATATTCTTGGCAACAGAATTCGAGTGAATTAGGTCCCAAAGGTGGGATTACCCAAGGTCCTCGTGCTATTTTATTGGCGCTTGATAAGTTGCTTTCAATTTAAATTTTTAATCAAAATCTTCTAAATATAAATTGATTTGTTAAACTGTTTTATATTTTAGTAAATTACAGAAAAATATAGTGCAACTAAGTGACGTCGAACTCAGATAAAGGAATATTCAGTGCCAGACTCTTTTTTTAAACCTGTATCCGGATTTGATCTGCCAAGGTTCGCTGGAGTGCCAACATTTATGCGGTTACCAAATGTGCCAGTTGATCACCCGCGCTTTGAGGATGTTGATATCGGTCTGATAGGGGTGCCTTGGGATAGCGGAACGACTAACAGACCCGGTCCGCGGCATGGCCCAAGACAAGTGAGAGATGCGTCAACTATGATAAGAGCGCAGCATCCAGTTTTTGGAACACGTCCGTTTGAAATAAAAAATATTGCAGATTTAGGAGATGTTGGACCCAATCCTGCGGATATCCATGACTCAATGGACCGAATTACTAAGTTCTATGACACACTGATGGCTGCTGGTATAAAGCCACTGACTGTAGGCGGTGACCATCTTGTATCTTTACCTGTTTTACGTTCAGTAGCAAAAAAAGGGCCTATTGGGATGGTTCATTTTGACAGCCACACGGATCTATTTAATAGCTATTTTAATGGCACGAAATACACTCATGGTACACCCTTTAGAAGAGCAGTAGAGGAAAATTTACTTGATCCAAAACGCGTCGTACAAATTGGAATACGTGGCACTCAGTATGATAGTGAGGATATAGATTTTGCCATGTCAGTAGGGATACGTATTGTTCGCATTGAAGAATTTTTTAACAGAGATTTATCAGAGCTTATGCAAGAAGTTAGAGAAATTGTGGGTGATAAGGAAACTTATGTTTCATATGATATTGATTTCGTTGATCCCACATTTGCACCGGGCACTGGTACGCCTGAAGTGGGTGGTCCAAATAGTTTTCAAGCTTTGCAGGTTGTTAGAGAGCTCAAAGGTCTAAACATTGTTGGTTCAGATATGGTAGAAGTCAGTCCACCTTTCGATGCAACTGGTAATACTGCATTTTTGGGAGCTTCGATAATGTTTGAGCTACTCTGTCAAATGGTAAATAACTGAATAATAGACAAAATATTAAAACATCTAATATGACTTGACGTATTCATTCAAAACTCTTACTTCAAGCGCGTTAATGGCGGAGTAGCTCAGGTGGTTAGAGCAGCGGAATCATAATCCGCGTGTCGGGGGTTCAAGTCCCTCCTCCGCTACCAAGAATTTCAAAGAAACAGACCAAATTGATCAATCACACCTAATTATGGTGAATTCAGAATACGCTGTATCATCTGCAATTTTCAAAGTGTGTGTGACCAGTGTGTGACCGTGAATGTGTGGACGATGCGTTTAGCATGTTCTGTGTCATAGTATGCCTCCGTTAAGATATTGATCACTTAGCGCGCTGGCCTGACAAAATGCCCTCGATCAAGATTTGCACACGAAGCGCCTCTTGTATTGTGGCGAGGCGGTTCGGTTTGCCATTCATCAAAAGAACAAAGTCATCCAATTGCGCCTGCAACCCTGTCGCGCGCGTATCCGTCGGGTCTGAGGACGATGGTTCAAATCGACCGCCCGATGACACGGTGTCGATGACAAATTCTGAAATCCTTCGGCTCGTTTTGGAGCCCTTTATCGTGACCTCTTGGCGATCAGGCTGCGCGCCACCAACACTGCCCATTATCGTCACGGGTAGGCCCACACCATTTTCCAACCGCGCGGCAACATGGGTTTCGCACAAATCCCCGTGCGCAGGATATTCTGGCTCCGCCCAGACTAATTCAAGCGGCCCTAAGATACGTTCGCTCAAAAATAGAAAATGCGAAATCACTTCGCGAGTCATGCCGCCCTCATCGCGAAACCGTAGCCAGTCTGCCGTCTGTTGCCATGCGCGCGGCCAATGCGGATAGGTCACGATAATGTCGACGCCTATCAAATCGCCCAATGCACCAACTTTAGACCCTGCTGAAATATCCGTGAGCGCTTGCCCAGCCGCTTGGGTAAAGTTCACTGCGCTCGGCACGCCAGCAGCCGTCAATTCACGCACCAATATACAGCTTTCAGCTACATCTACGCCCAACGGTTTCTCTAGAAAAACGGCTTTGCCCTGCGCTGATGCCGCCAGAGCATAAGCCTTGCGAGGCGCAGGAGGACAGGCAAGATATACCAAATCAACATTGCTGAACGCCGCTTCGGCATTAGAGGCTATCAGAGCATCGGGTGCCAGTTTTTGCGCGCTTTGACAGGCAGCAGAATCTGGATCCCAGATCGTGTCGACCACAAATTCAGGATGAAGAGTCATTTGCTCAAGCATGCGTTGACCCATGATACCCAAGCCAATAATTGCTGTCTTGATAGCCAACACTCTTTCCTTCCTAATGCCACCAGCTTGACGGCTTTTTTGCAAACGTCCGTATAGCTTGAACCTTTGGGTGCGTATATTTAAAGAGCATCCGCGGATCCCTATGACCAGAGACGGTTGAAACCTCAGAAATGTTTAAACCCTTTTCAAAAAGTCGGCTGACTGATTCGTGCCGCAAATCGTGGAATCGAAGATCATCAATTCCAGCTCTTCTTACTAAACGCGTCCAAGCATGCCTATGGAATGATTATGTACAAAAATTACAAAATACTAAGTAATTTTGTATAATTTCTCTTTAGTATCAGGCGTCATATACTTTTTTTCTTTTGTAATAGTATCGAACGGCAATTTCAGAGTCACTCACCTTGTAAGTTACAATTTGAACAAGCTCCCATCCCTTTTCACCCAAATTCTTTAAGTCTTTAACCTCTATATCATTTGGAAATCCATTTTCAAACAAAGTTGGATCAACAATAAGGTCCTTTACGTAATATTCCCACTTACTTCTCATTTAGCCTGCTTTATTCAACGAAACCAGAAATAATATTGGATACATTGATACCCAATTCTTTTTTAGCATAACCACCTTCCATAATGAAGTGAGTTGGCCTTCGAAGCTGAGATATTTTTTTTCCTATATCTAAGAAATCTTCACTTAAGAGTTTAAACCCTCCTACTGGGTCATCTATAAATGTATCAACACCCAGAGATACAACAATAACATCTGGAGCATATTTTTTTATCTTTTTAATAGCGCAGCCCAGAGATTGTTCCCAAACAGCATACGTCGTACCGAGTGGCATCGGAAAATTGAAGTTAAAGTTTTCACCTGCGCCAAAACCAGTCTCATTCTGATATCCCGACAAAAATGGATATTCATCTTCAGGTCTGCAGTGAAGTGAAGTAAATAGAACATCAGCTCTTTCATAAAAGATATTTTGCGAACCATTTCCATGGTGATAGTCAATATCTAAAATAGCAACCTTATTGGCTCCTTGATCAAGATAATATTGAGCTGCTATGGCTGCATTGTTTAGATAGCAATAGCCTCCTGCTAAATCTTTTGATGCATGATGACCTGGCGGTCTACACAAGGAAAAAATAGATCGCTCTCCGTCAATTATTAATTTAGCTCCAGTTAAAGCTACATCTTTCGAAGAATTGATGGCTTTCCAAGTACCGTCTACGAACGGTACACAAACGTCAAAAGTATAACAACTTAGCATCGAATGCACTGAAGAATTGGGTTTCTGGTCCATTCCCCTCATGCCAAAAGTATAAGCCGTTGCAAAGCCATTTGGTCCAAATTGCCTTTCCCACAATTTATAACAATCTTTTAAAAATTTAACAAAGTCTGGATCATGAATACGCAGCACCTCGTCTAGACCAAAAACTACTGGTTTTTGGATGTCAAAAAATCCACTTTCGTTTAAAGCTCCTAAAATTATATCAACTCGGTCAGGACTTTCGGACATAGGTATCATCTGGTCATACCTCATCTCTTTTGCTCCGGAATGGCCCTGATGATCTTTGGAGACAATAACTTTCATCTTTTGCTTCTTATCTTATAACTGATTGGTTTCTGATAATAATTTTTTTAAATCTTTTCGGTTTGATGAAAAATCATGTCCAATCTCTGAGGACCTTTGACGTTCACGCCAATTAAAATCTCCCATTATAGGAGCAAGAATGTCTTCTGACAGGACCTCACCCTTGATTAAGTCGGCTGCCCTCTCTGCAATCATCAATGTAGGAGTATTGAGGTCGCCAGCCGTAGCTTGGGGCATTACAGAACTGTCCACCACAAATAATCCATCAAAGCCATTTAATTTCATTGTGCGCGGGTCAACCACAGCTTTTCTATCGGTTCCCATACGAAGAGTTCCACAGGGATGATATGCACTTTCCACTTTTTCCTTTATAAACTTATCCATTTGATCAGATGTTTTACAGTTTTCCCCAGGTGCAATTTCATTCCCTATAATATCCGAAAATGAGTTCTGAGAAAAAATCTCTCGTGTTAGAGTAATGCAAGCTCTCATATCGATCCAGTCCTGCGGATCTGTCATGTAATTAAAGCGGACTTTAGGTGGATCTAATGGATTATTAGATTTCAATCTTACCCAGCCTCTACTTTTTGCTCTTTTTGTTCCGACATGCACTTGAAATCCGTGAGTACCGGCATCTTTCTTCCCATCATACGAGATCGCCAAGGGTAAGAAGTGAAACTGTATATCAGGGTACAGTATACCAGCACGACTTCTTATGTGTCCTCCGCTTTCAAAGTGATTGGTGGCACCCAAGCCCTTCTTAAATAGCATCCATTGGATTCCAATCAAAAACTTAGAAAAAGGATTTAAGTATTTATATAAAGTTATCGGCTTTCGACATTGATATTGTATATATAGCTCGAGATGATCCATTAAATTAGTACCCACGTCATCAAAACTTTTAATAATCTCGATACCATGAGCATTTAATTCCGCTTTAGGTCCTACGCCAGACAGTTTTAATATTTTTGGCGACATAATTGACCCGGCACTTAGTATTATACCTTTCCTGGCAAAAATTTTAAATTTCTTTCCATATTTTGAATATAAAACTGCTTCTGCTTTTTTACCTTCAAAAAGAATCTTCTCTACAACTGCGTGTTTTTCAACCTTCACATTGCCTCTCTTTAAAGCAGGGTAAAGATAACTTTTTGCTGCACTAGCCCTAGTGCCCTTTTTGACAAACATTTCCATGGGGCTCATGCCCTCATGTTGAATGCCGTTCATATTTTCACTCAGGGGGTAACCAGCCTGCGCTCCTGCTTCCAAAAATTTCTGATTAAGAATATTCCCAGAATTCCCCTTTGTTACAGTTATTGGACCCTCATTACCTCTGAGTTCGCTGCTTTCTGAAACTTTTTCCAGTTTTTTAAAATAGGGTAATACATTCGCCCAATGCCAGCCCAAAGCTCCTTTCGCGCTCCATAGCTCGTAATCCATTGGGTTCCCACGGACATAACACATTCCATTAATTGAAGAGGAACCTCCAAGACCTTTTCCACGAGGAAGATTCATAATTCTATTATCTAATCCAGGTTCAGGTTCCGTTTTTAGGCCCCAATTGAACCTTTTCGAATTCATCGGTAACGACAAAGCTGCAGGCATGCTTATGGTTAATGATCGATCACTTCCCCCAGCCTCAAGTACAAGAATTTTTTTTCTTTGGTCTTCACCTAGGCGATTTGCTATGACGCAACCAGCGGAGCCAGCACCTATCACTATATAGTCAAATTGTTCCAACAATATCTCTTTATGATGTTAAAAGATTTTCCTCAAAAGATCCTTATTAACCCACTAATACATAGTATTTTAGCACTGGTTCTTCTTGCCTCCAATACCCTTTGAAGCCCTTTGGCAATAAAAAAGCATCTCCTTTGCAGAAAGTTTCTTGAGAGTGTTTAGACTCCACAGTTACAGAACCTTCCAGTAAATACATAAACTCATCATACTGGTAATCTTCGAAGTACTCAGTATATGGTGAAGATCTCCAAATTCCAGC
>Ga0209433_10000062_pt1 | contig 32292 bp, 25 predicted proteins | sample METZYME_5_50m_FD_187552 | JGI IMG/M metagenome (GOLD analysis project Ga0209433, IMG submission 187552) | Marine microbial communities from oxygen minimum zone in mesopelagic equatorial Pacific - METZYME_5_50m (SPAdes) (version 2) | ecosystem: Environmental > Aquatic > Marine > Oceanic | place...
TCTCAAGTAGGGATTCGTATGATTTGCTATAACAACTGTGGCATCATCTGCATTATAAGCCCAATAGTCCAATGTGAGTGGTGTTGCACTTCCACCATTAGGAGTTTGATTAATTGTTCCAATATTATTCTCGAGTGTTGTAAATTGTAAAGTAGTGTTTGAATGCATCTGAGCACAAATGTACCAATCTCCGGTATGAGTAGTAGTGTATTCTTGCACTTTTACGGCATCTATATAAAAATACACCTTATTTTCGCTTGGAACGGTTATAATTGACAGATGTTTGTCATCAAAAAGACCTACACTTCCAATATTTAAGTAAGTAATACCTGTGGAGCTGTAAGGTGATTCTGCGGTATAAGAATAACCGCCATTAACATGAAATTGATAAAATTCTTTGTTTGTATATGCATTTGCAGCCACAATTTGATCGGAGTTGTTTAACGTATAACCATCATTACTCAGAGGATAACTACTTAGTCCAACCGACCACACTCGAGAACCGGGATTTATAACTTTAAATGAAACACCTTTATATTCGTTTGAAATAGTTTGGAAAGAATAATTTGTTTCATGCCAATTGCCTCCAGTGGTGCCAGTAAGTGTATAAGTAGTTGAATCCCAATTATATTGTGTACCTATATTTGTATCTCTTTGTGGTAGTGGTAATTCTGCGAATTCTGAATCACCACTTCCAAAAAGGTTATTCGTAAATAAATTAGAAGTAGACGATGCAGATGCTACATAATATACCGATGAAAGATTCGCGATCTCATCAAATGTGGTATTTTTTGTGAAGATAGTTGGATTTGAAAAGGGACCCTCGCCGGTCGAATACATGTCTAATAAATCTTGTTCGCTAGTAATAGTTGGAGTCCAGTTACTATACCCATAACCTTCTTGTGACCACTTTCCATTCTCTCCATCTATCTCATTTCCTTGTAAATCAACTCGATTCATCAAAAAATGTGTATTGTTGCCGTCGGGAACGAGTGCACCTATAACGATTGTATTATCATTTTCATCAAAAGCCCAATATTCTACAGCTTTGTCGACGTATGAGCCAGAATACGTTGAAAAAGTACCCACATTGTCTGTTCCAAACCGTTTGCCAGTAGTTCTATCTGCAGTCATAGGAATATCTGGATATGATACTGTAATATTAGGACCACTTTCTGATTCTGGCTCTAATTTTGGTTCAAGTTCTGGTTCAAGTTCTAGCTCTGGTTCTGGTTGAGGCTCTGGCTCTGGTTCTGGTTCTGGCTCTGGCTCTGGCTCTGGCTCTGGTTCAGGTTCTGGCTCTGGTTCAGGTTCTGGCTCTGGTTCTGGTTCTGGTTCTGGTTCTGGTTCTGGTTCTGGTTCTGGTTCTGGTTCTGGTTGTGGTTCTGGTTCAGGCTCTGGCTCTGGCTCAGGCTCGGGTGCCCAAGCTCTCATTTCCCCTTTGAATTTATAGAAAATGTTTCTCATAGATATAGAGTCAATTAATGATTGGCTATTATTTACATTTACTAAATAAATTAACATTATATAATTTCCTGAATCTAAGTAATTTACTCCATCAAAATGATTATATACTTTGATGTTGAAATTTCCACTTAAATCTAATAAACTATTTGCTGAATTTTTCTGTATGTTGTAAAATTCTTCCAATATATTTGTATTGGAATCCGAATATCCTGAATTTGAACCAGATAGTCTTTGAATTTTTATGTAAAGTTGTGTATCTTCATCAACAATTTGTCCACAAGTAAATTCATCAAAATTTAAACTATCAAGTCTGTAACTTTCAGGTACACTAAACTTTATGTAATCATAATGATCATTTCTTTCATTATTATTTCTAACAAGATGATTTTCTATAACAAGATCATATTCATCATCATTACTATCGTAAATTGTATTAATATTTGTGGGTTCATTACCAGAAATATCTAATAATCCAGCATAATCAGGAATCTCAGGTTCAGGCTCTGGCTCTGGCTCTGGCTCTGGTTCTGGTTCAGGCTCTGGCTCTGGTTCAGGCTCTGGCTCTGGCTCAGGCTCTGGTTCAGGCTCTGGCTCTGGTTCAGGCTCTGGTTCTGGCTCTGGCTCTGGTTCTGGCTCTGGTTCTGGCTCTGGTTCTGGCTCGGGTTCTGGTTCTGGCTGAGGTTCTGGTTCTGGCTCTGGCTCGGGTATTCTTCCACCAATTATATTCTTAATCTCAAAATCCAATCTAAATCCGGCATTATTTATTTGAGATGATAATTCATTGTTTATATAAAATTTAAATGCATCTTTCTTATCTTCTTCAGAATAATAATTTAAACTATTTAATTCATTTTTAATTATTTCATAATCATATTTTAACTCTGGTTCTGGTTCTGGTTCAGGCTCTGGCTCTGGTTCTGGTTGAGGCTCCGGTTCAGGTTGTGGTTCTGGCTCTGGTTCTGGTTCTGGTTGTGGTTCTGGTTCAGGCTCTGGCTCCGGCTGAGGCTCTGGTTCTGGCTCAGGTTCATTATATGGATAGAATCTAATAAAATTATTTTCTAAATTGATATCATTTTGAATATCATTAAAATAATCTATTTTCAACATCCATTCAATATTTTCAGACACTTTTGTAAAAATATCAAAAGGATTGTCAAAAGTTAGTCTTAAAATTATTGGATTATGACTAAAAGTATTATAATAAAATGAAAATGAATCACTATCAACGCCAATATTGTCCTGATTTAAATTACCAGACATATCTGGATGATATTCCACTCTAAAACTTGGATATGCATATTCCCAACCATTAAAAGATGAATTCCATTTTATAAAACCACTATAAATGAAAGATCCACTTCCATACGAATCTTCCGTGTAAGGTGAATGTAAACCATTATTGCCAATTTTAATATCCAATGTTTGATTTATTTGATTATATGAAATTCCTGACGCATCTGGATAAAGTTCAACATACATATCAACATTAAGCTCTGGTTCCGGTTCTGGCTGTGGCTCCGGCTCCGGCTCTGGCTCTGGTTCTGGTTCTGGTGGAATGTATAAATCAACTCCAAAGTCAGCAAATTTATCATTCTCTAATAATTCTTCTTCTTTAGAACTAATGTGTTCAGTATTAATTTGAGAAATATTTCCAGATGGATCATTTATTGTTTCCTCAACTGCGACCGCAGCCTTATGAACGTTTACAAATACTTCTTCTATATTTATATCATTTCCAGATGGGTCTGAATTAACAACTGCATTTTCTATATATTCAATACAATAAGACATACCCTCAGCTACCTTTTCTATTTCTATGTTTTCAATAGTTGTTCCAGGCGAATCTTCTACAACTTTTGTAATTATTTTTGTTAATGTATCCACACTTCCAATTTGTGTATCAGACGCGCCGCCAGTTGACGTATTATCATCGCTTACAGAACTAACTAAAACTTCAGATAAAGCATTTAAAATATTTTCATCCGATGTGTCTGATACAACAGATTTCATTGCTGATAAAACTGCATTAACCTTTAAACCAGCAGATATATTATTTGATGCTACTGTTGAATCTGTTGCTGATGAATAATTATTAGCATACATATCATCAATACCCAAAGCATCTTCTAAATTAGTAGTTCTGGTGTTTAATACATCTTCAAACTCATTCAAGAATAATGTTTCACCAGAAAAATCCTCAACATACGAGTTTATATTTTCATATACTAAACTAGATAATAATGTTACTTGAATATGATAATTCATTTCTTCTAATTTTTTTGAATTGACTATAGCTTTGTAAGTAGTACCAACTACATCTTCTTTACCAGTTAAAATGTCATACCCACCACCGCCTTCATCAGCGACACACACTATACTAAAAAAATCATATTCAGTTCTCAAATATCCTGGTAACTGAACTGTACCATAAACGGCATCATTAATACGTATTTCACCTAAATATATTTCTTCTCCACTATCAAATTTGTATTCATAATATTTAACTAACCATAAATTTTTAGGACCATTAGTTACCGCCATCCCCGTCGTTATAGTTCCAGGGTCATCAACATAAGAACCATTATCATAATCATTTACGTTTCCCTTCAAAATGTGAAACATTGTGGACAAATCCCCAATGTCAATCATACCATTCTCATTGAAATCAGATATTTGTACTAAATCTACATTTCCCATTTTGGTATAAAAATACGAAATTTAAATTCGTTTTTTCAAAATTTATTTTTTGGAATAATTAAACTATAATGCAAATTAAAACAGATGTTTCTGGATTTTATCAGAATATTATATACATATGACACAAAAAACACAACTAAATAATCATTTAAGAAAACGAGAAATTATTGCAAGAACAGAAGAAGTACAATCTGAAATTATTAAACTACAAACTCTCAATGGTAGTAAATTAGAAAGCTATTACATGAACATTAAAAATTTAGACGAAGATGCTTTAACAATGTTTTGGAAACCATCTCAAGCAGCTAAAAATTCACAAGATGGACATGATATGATTCAATCTGCTGTGGAAGGTTATAAAGACGTTCTTGAATCATTAACCAATGGTTACAATGGTGTTCAAGCTGCAAATGATACTTTTATTGATTCAAATTGGGTTGATTTGCAAGATGATTTAAATGAAATTGTTGCTGGAATATCTACTATTGCTAGATTTACAGAATATAATGGTCAAGTCCTTATAAATGGTGAATATGCTAGTTCTACTGGAAAAACAAATGCAACTTTTCTTGTTGGTGTTAAACCAACTGATACAGTTTCATTTGAACCTAAAAATATGAGTCCTTCCGTTTTAGGTAAAGTTCCTGTAACAGATGATTCTGTTATAGATCAAGATGGTAACATGTTGACAGAAGTTTATTTAGACCATTTTACTAAATCAGGTCATAATAATTCTAAAGTTCTTATCAATACTACAGCTGTTGCTCAAGCTGCTCTAAATTCAATTACTTCTGCTATTTCTTACGTAAAATCAACATTATCTGATGCAAATTTAATTCAAGCTGAATTAGTTAGAATTAAAGGATTTATGAACAACAAAGCTGCTAAAGGTAAATCATTTCTTGCTAATTTTAAAAATGATAGAGCAAGAGAATTAGCTCAAGAATTAGAAGATCTTGAAGGACAACTTGAATTATTAGGAACAATGGGTAACTAAATTCTATGTTTAGAATTATAATAATACATTCTGTCATCTGTTGTTGCAACTTTACAAACACAATATTTGTGACAAAATCCGGGCGCGTGCCACATTATATCAACTAAAACAGGTACACCACCCAATCTTAACCATTTTTTTAGTATATATGACTTTAAATATTCTCTACATACTATTGGCATTTCACTAATTTTCATAAATGACACAATGTTTCTGTAAATATCCATCATTATTTCAACAATACTCTTTCAATAGTTTTTAAAATATTCTTTGTATTTAAAAAATGAACTAAAGTTTCTATACTTATACTAAATACATATGAATAATATTTTTGTATTATTCGATTTTGAAACCACTGGATTAGATCCATTCAAAAATAATAGAATTGTGCAAATTGGTGCTATTTTATTAAGAACAAAAAACAAGAATAATGTTTCTTTTGATAAAATAGTTCATCCAAAAATTCCTGTTTCGAAATATTCAGTTGCATCTAAAATTCATAAAATTAGCACCAATAGACTGAGAAATGCAAAATCATTTAAATATATTTTTAAAGAATTTGCTGATTGGTTGTGTTCTATCAAAAAAAATGATGAAAACATCATTTTATGTGGACATAACTCATTTGATTTTGATAACAATTTTCTTGTTGTTGAAATGTTGCGTTATAATTTAGAAGAATATATACCATTTGATATATTCTTATCAGATTCACTTCATATATTTAGAAGTTGGTTTCCAAATGAAAAAAGTCATTCATTACCCATTTTATATAAAAATATATTAAATAAAGAACTCATCGGTGCACATAACGCATTAACTGACGTTAATGCCATGAGAAAAATAATGTGTAAATACAACAAAATTCAAACACAACATAATCAAGATTATAACATTGAAAAAAATATGATTGAATTATGCAATCTTAGAAATATTAAAGATGAAATAATTCGCATAAAACAAAAAATTATACAAGAAAATATTAATCTATTACCAGAAATTTTCTACATTCGTAGTGATAAATACAATAAACATATTATCAAAAAAGATGGGGGAAGGTGGGATGATATTAATAGAGCATATTATTATAATTCAAAACAAATGTATGATAATGCTATAGAAAATGTTAGAATTATATTTTAAACTTAAACTTGAGCAGGGTAATAATGAGAAATCAACGCGCTTTGCATCGACTTGGTGTCCTTTTGAGCACTAAGTCCTACTTTTTCAATTAATTGCTTTAATTCATCTTTCTTCATTTTGCAAATCTGCTCTTCTGTTGGAGCTGAAAAATGAGCTACAAGCTTATCACGAATTTCTTTAAGAGTAGCCTTAGGAGTTATTACTAGACCAACGGTTGTTACTAGGCTCATTAGTTCGCTTTTCTTCATTTCACGAATCTCTTCTTCACTAGGACGAACTACAGTATTGTGCTCCTTATCCCAATTGGCTTTCGCAATACGAGTAGCCTTCTCAGCTTCTACTTCCCAAGGCTTGCGATCCTTTTCCTTCATATTTTTCCATTTGGCGCCAGCTTGCTTAGTGATTTCAAGAACATTCTCGCTTAACTTACCATTCGCATCTCGCTTCGAATTGCGGTAATGCGCGCAAAAAGCAAGATAAGGGGAAATCTTGCGGAAACGACGCTCCTTCTTCTTACGCTTTTTATTATCAACTACTGGATATTCAAGAGCCATAAAACATTCGACTTTCTTGCCGAAATTACGCAAATAATCATGAGCGTTATTAGCAGATACGCCAGACATATCTTTTACAATCGCATTTAGTAAAGCAGTACGATCGTTTACGATGTAGTTTTTAAGAGTTTCTGTTGTCAATTCACTGTTAGTTTTAGACATTGTATGATTATTATGTAACTTATTGCCTTTAAGCCATTTTTTAACAGTTACCTTCTTTACATATTGGTTTGCTATTATACAACCACTTAGCAAATTCTTCTTGTTTATTTGGTATTTGTGTAGAAGGCATTGTATAAAATTGCCTTTGTGAATTATTTTTCTCATATATATCACCCAAATCTAAATAAAGATTGCTATTAAAACTATTATTTATCTCTTTTTTTACATCCTTAGTATATTTACACGCTGAGCCACGCTTCCTATCATCTGTTGGCAATACATTCATAAATGGATTGTTTAAAGTTGGTTTTACACATGATAATTCACTTTTGTCTCCAAAACTCTCTTTTAATTCATCTAAATTTACACCCCAAGATACTAAAAAATACATTATTACCATACCTACTATAGGTATCAAAAACACATTAATATCACCTCGTATTAAATATAGTAAAACTGAACCATAAATTATAAAACGAGTTATCGCATTTATTTTTTCTACATACGTCATATCATCCGTTGGTATAAAGTATCTTAAATTTTGTTTACTTAAAAGAACACCTGGATTTGTAGTCCATACTTTTGACATTATTATATTAACAAATAAATTAATCTTTAAAATTTTTTACATCAATTGTTAATGAATAATGATGTTATTTTTCAAGATATACTAAAACATACATTTAATACACTCACATGGCTTATTAATGAAGTTGATTCACTCATAATTAAAAAAACACCAACTAGTCCAACCTTAACATCCAATGTACAAAATAAACAATTAAAATCTATTTCTACACAAACTGAAATACACACAAAAACAACCCATTTTCAACAAAATCCATTTCAAGATTTAATTAATATATTATATAATATACAAAAAATCCTATTTATTTTATCAAATGACGCATTAACACCAATACAAAGACATCACAAAAATAATGAATTTATATTACAAAAAATACGTTTGATACAATTATCAAAAAATACTATATTTGAAAATAGTATTTCAAATAATTTGAATATTCTTCCACAAAATGCATCCGATTCTATTCAAATACTTCATAATATACAATCAATTACCGATAATATTATTCATTTCTCAAAAGATTATAAATCTAATCATCTACATCAAATGAAATATCCGTCTGCATCGGACAACTATTCTCAGTCATTTCACTCAAATTCTTAAAATACATTTCCTCATCAAGAGATACATTTACTGTACCAGTACCACAAGGAGGCGCTTGCCCAAGAATTATATTTGAAGATACACCAGATATATTGTCCGTTTCACCATGAATAGCTGCCTTATATAATTGCTGATCCGCTTCCTCAAAACTACATTTCGCTAACGGACCAACATCCGTTAATTTCATACCATTTCTATCAATAGGTATTAACATACCCTTATTTGTCATCATGTCTACCAAAAGATGAATATGACGAGGATCTATCTCAGAAGCCTCATCCATTACTTCACGAATTTCACGAACTAATGCTTGACGAGTTGCCTCAATCCCAAATATTTGATACATTTCATGAATATCATTTGATACCGTTCGATATATATCCACATCAGGATGAAGCATCACATCAATTATATTAGAACCAGTTGTATCAATTAACCATTCCTTAGAACTACCACGAAGCTCCTGACGCAAAGTTACATTATTAATAGATTCAACGCCCCGAGTTACTAAATTATCCATCAATTTCGCTTCAATACTCCTCAATATGTTTATTTCCAAAATTGTATTATCACCATTTATACCCTTCTTCAACTCATTACACAAAGGATCGATCCTTATACGAATAAACATTTCCACAGAATTGTCATCTGAATATTCACACAATACACCCTCCTTAAAGATTTTAGAAATACTATAATATATTTCTTCCATCTCAATATGTTTATCCAATAAAGTACGTTTGTCAAAATATATATTCAAACACCATTTTGAATTATATTCCTTCGTTTCAAGACATTTAAACATTTTATTAAATTCATTGAACTCTTCGAATTTACCAGAATCTATTTCATACAATATTTCACTACTCGTTACCAAATCACTAATACGAATCAAACAAATCTCAGCTGCTACTCGCTGAACTATCGATTTATCATTACTCACTGATCTGTCAACATATATTGTCAAAGATGGATTCTTTGGATTTTTACTTAAGTGAAATAACTCTTGCAAACGAGGTACACCTCGTGTAACTGTCGATTTACCACCAACACCAGACAAATGAAACGTATTCAATGTCAATTGAGTACAAGGCTCACCAATAGATTGAGCAGCAACAGGACCAACAGCATCACCAGCTTCTATTTGACAACGAATAAATAATGTTTTCAAAGTTTTTACAAATTCATCAAATTGTTCATTTGTCATAGAAAGATCAATTAACTTCTTAGGATGAGCATTATTATAAATCATAAACTTTAACATCCAAATACCTTCGTTATATTTATGAATCTTTAATTCATCAAACAATTTATCATAACAATCCAATATATATTTCACACTTACTATCTTACTACCACCATTTAACGTTAAACTACTCATTAAAGTTCGATTTATGTGAACAGGAAACTTTATTGTTGGTTCAGGATTTCCTTCAAATATTACATCACTATACCATTTATACATTTCACATACATTATTTGCAAATTTATCCAACATTTCTTTGCTTTTTTTATCCAATTTATTAATATTTGTTAACTCTTTACGAATATCTTTCATATTTACTATCGGAACAGACTGATATTCAAACGATACACCATCTACATTATCATCACCATACAAAAATTGTACAACATTATTTTGAGCATCTTTTACACATTTTGACCAAGTTACTTTATAGTCTTCCAAAGCCTTCATCAATTTTCTCTGAATATAACCAGTACTTGATGTTTTTACAGCAGTATCAATAATACCCTCTCGACCAGCCATCGCATGAAAGAAGAACTCTAACGGATTCATACCCTTCTGAAAAGAACTGTGAACAAATCCACGCGCATCAGCTTTGTCATCAAATTTATTATAATGAGGCAATGTTCGGAAATTAAAACCATAAGGAACACGCTTACCTTCTATAATCTGTTGACCTAAACAAGCAGTCATTTGAGCTAAATTAATCAATTTACCTTTTGAACCACCATTTACCATATTCATAAATCGATTAGTAATTATCATATCATGCGTTTTCTTCAATAAATTTTCAGCAGCACTACGAGCAGCAGTCAACTGACGAGTTACTTTATTTTCAAAAGCAACTTTTTCAGAATCAGATGATAAATTCTCAAAAATATTCAAATGAAGAGTTTGAATCGTTTTCTCTACTTCCAACTTTTGCTGATCTATTTCCATATCTATTTTTGCACTAAAATCTTTTTCTAATACTAAATCACGAATTCCAACCGAAAAACTATTCTTCAATAAATATGAACGAATCATATGTTGAGAATTGTTAAAGAATTTTGCGCAATTATCAGCACCACAATCACGAAATATACTATGCGTTAAATTTGTAAATACTTTCTTATCAAAACAACCAGAATCTTCACTCAATATACCTTTCTTGATTTTTACTTTCTCTCCACGACGATTCTTTATTTCCAAATTTATATTCGGAATCGAATATGACAATAAATCCAAACCACTATAATTTTCCTTGTATTCCATTGGCTTATAACTTTCAGTCCAAGATAAAGTATTTAATAATTCACGATGACTAAATTTTCTCGCATTTTCCATAGTCATTAAATGACCTCCTAAAACACTATCTTGAACAAATGTAATAATTGGCATGTTTAAAGCAGGACTTACAATTTGATGATTTACAGAAGCTAAACACGCTATCTCATTCTCTGCTATCACACTCTGAGGTACATGCATATTCATTTCATCACCATCAAAATCAGCATTATAAGGAGTCGTAGCACTAATATTCAAACGAAACGTCAAACCATCCAATATACGAACTCTATGAGCCATCATTGACATTTTATGAAGAGAAGGCTGACGATTGAATATCACCCAATCACCATTTCTAATATGACGAATCACAATATCACCAATTTCTAACATCTGAGAAAACTGATTTCTATCAATATGATTCAAAGATATTGTCTTCTTATTACGAAACTTAAATACCGCACGAGCACCAGGATATGTATTACATCCATTTCTAATACATTTCTTTAATCTTTGAATATTCTTTTTCGTTACCTTCTCAGGATAAGTTAATTGTATCGCAATACGTTTAGGAACACCTAACTCATCTATATCAATTACAGGATCAGGAGTAATTACTGTGCGAGATGAAAAATTTACACGTTTACCCATCAAATTTCCACGAATACGACCCTCTTTACCCTTCAATCTTTGACGTAAACCTTTCAAAGGACGACCTGAACGTTGAGCAGCAGGTAATACACCAGCTATTTCATTATCAATCAACGTTGAAGTATGATATTGAAGAATATTTTGCCAATCATCCAAAATCTTCGCATTTGGATCACTCTTTTTCTTTTCCAATATCATATTGTTGTACTTGATTATATCACAATATTTGATTGTTATATCATCCTCCATACGCTGACCATTTTCTTGATGAACAGATGGACGACAAGATGGAGGACATACTGGAAATACTTCCATTATCATCCAACTAGGATGACTCAATTTAGGATTTAATCCAAGGATTTCACAAGTTTCATCACTCAATTGCTTGAATAAATTCAATACATATTTTGCACTCATATCTAACTTTGATTCTTCTGTTTCAATACCATCCACAATTGAAGAACACCAAAGAGCATGCATCTTACATAAATCCGTTTTTACATATTTATCAGGTTGACTAATAGAACACCTAGGACATTCTTTCACTTTCTTACCTTGTTCTATCATTGTACCCAACTTCGACTTTACATTATTTATATTATCCGGTATCTCTCCCAATAAAGATCCACATCTGTAACATACACATCTCACTATCTTCTGAACTATCGGAAAATATTGAACATGAAATACAGGAACAGATAACTCTATATGACCAAAATATCCAGGTGTATTTTTATTAGATTGCTGATCTGTTGTACATATTTGACCATACTCCAAAACACCCATTCGCGGATCAAATAAACCACCTGTTACAGGATCAGAACCACAAAATGTATCGTGATGTACTATTTCAACAACAGACTGATTACGTATCATTTCAGGACTCATTATCCCAAAAGTTACCTTTTTGATTTTAGATACATCACCATTATATTCAAAATTAGATTCATAAGCCATTCAAATATTATTTTGTCAAATTACTCTTATATTCGTTTACTGTTTATACTTTATAGTTATCTTAACTATTTTAATACCCTCATTTTTATTTCTTTTACACACTGTAAGTATAATGCATATTACCATTTTGTAAAAATCGAGATATACCCAATGATCGACAAGTTTCTACAAACACAATTATATTATTTTTTATTACATCTATTTGAGAAATATAAGTACGATCATCTTCATATGACTTCTTCAACTCTTCTAAACCATTTAAACATAATATAAATCCATTAAATAATTTTGATATTCCATATCTCTCATCATTACTTAATAAGTCTAAATCATATTCATCTTCCGATTTACGAGCTGAATTTAATATTGAAGTTCCACATAATAAACCATAATTTACTGTTGTACTTATATAAGATATTGTATCATTCCGATTTTGACCAGAAAAATATCTACGAATTGAACGAAAATAACCATTCGATATTACATGAAAACGTCCATAATATACTGACAACTTATCACCTGGACGAAGACTACCGATCGTTGTTAAATTCAAAATTAGTTCATCCATATATTTCATCTTAATATTTATACTTTCATTTCTTTTAAACTATTTAACTAAATCATTTAAATATTTTTATTATGGAAACAAACACTACTATTATTAATAAAGATAATGTACTTAATATTGGACAAATTAAATCTATGCTTGACGAAATTGACATGATGACTATAGAAGAACATCATAATATTATCAACATTCTCAAAAAACATGATATTTCTTATATGGAAAACGATAACGGCATATTTCTTAAATTAAATCAACTTTCTATTGAAATTATTTTTGAAATTTATAAATATGTTGAAGATGTTAGAAATACTAAAAATAATCTAGAAACAGCTATCAGGAGCGTCGAATATAAACCAACTATAGATACTGAATCCAATGATACACAAACTATTAACCAAGAATCTAATATTCAACTTGAAGATTGGAAAAAAGCTATTATTGAAAAAATGAGAAATGACTCTAAAGTTACAAGAAACAAAAAGAGAAAATCTACACAAAAAAATTCTAATAATGAATAATTTTTTTCATTTATAATTTAATATGGAATGGAATAATTGGCCTAAACAACTACCACTAATTATTCAAAAACAAAATCATTACAAAGCTATTCAAATTTTAGACTTATTTTACAAAAATAATTCTCTTAATGATCCACTAATATTAATCAATCAGCAAAATAAAATACTTAATGATATCAAATTCATATCACATATTAAATATATTTATAACCTTATTATCAGTTATATAAAATCAAATCAACTTAATCCAGATTTTAACACTATATTATCATTGGTTAATCAATCCAAATATTCACACAAAATATTTTTATTTACTACTAAATACCAATATAAATCAAATTATGTTAACTTATTACCAATACATCCATATGCTTTTGGCATTTCTCAAAATATTGAGCAAAATCAATGGGTTAATATATGCAAAAATTCAAATATACCAAATACATTATGTATTGAATGGAATCAACATATTTTTAACAAACTAAGAATTAGAATTTCTAAAGAATCTAATTTTTATTTAGATATCAAAACTAATAATCTTAAATATAACATAATTCGTGAATACGGACATCTTATATACAATTTTGAACAAAACTCAAATAATCCACAAATACAAACTATTTCATTTAAAACAAATATTGATGAAAAATATAAAGAACTTATAGGAATTATTTCGATTTCTTATTCTCCAATATCAGATACATATGATCACAATAATTCAATTCAATACATTAAAACATTACAAAATCTTATGAAACAAATTTCTAATGTTCAAAACATTATTTATCATGATTACAAAATTAATCAACAAAATATTCAAGAATATAAAGAACATTTTGATAATAAATTTGATATTCTAAAACAAATTACTCAAAATTGAAACATATTTTCAATCACAAAGTTAAAAAAATGACAACATTTTTGTTCTAACATATTAAAACATATATAAGACTTGCTACAGATTAAACTATTCATTACAACATGGAAGCTATAGCATCAAACATCGCAAAAAAGAAACAATTTTACTCTAACAAACTTAAAACATTCGGCAATTGGAGTACTAAAAAATCGTCAATCAACGGCACTTCCGATAAGTATATCAGAAATATGCTTTCTCAAATGCTAAAAGAATTGTCATTACCACAAAGTAATGTGTCAAATATCATTAATACTATTTATTCAAGAGACTTTGATACAACTAAACTTGTAAATTGTGTATACAAATACAAAAATAATATCTTTGATTTACTTAGTAATGACTCGAATGTTAGAATCCATTCAGCTAATGCAGCTATATATTCTCTAGAAACAATAGGAGTTAAAACAAACGGATTACATACCGGACAATTGTCTGGATTATGCATATTTGTACAATTCATATTGTGTGGAGGAAGAAACGAATTGGAAGGTTTTGGAGCATCTGAAAATCTTGTTGAAAAATGGAAAAAACAACAAAAACTTCTTAAACAAAAACAAATTCAAGAAAGACAAAAACAAATTAAAGAAGAATGCAGAAAAACTACCAATATTGTCAATCATGAAGAAGAAGAAGATGAACACGAAAAAAGTACATCGCCTCAAGAACTAAACATACCGGATTCTTGGGAAGATTTATAAAAAAACAAACAAAAAACAAAAAAATATAAAAACAAACAAAAAATAAAAAAAATATAAAAACCAAATAAAATTTTTTTATTTAATCTCTTTTTCGAAGTATTTCTCTTAAAAAACCAGAACTTCGTGAACAAAATTTTGGTTCTTTATTCACATTTTTTTTTGATTGAACATTATTCGACTTAATACATTTTTTTCTATAATTTTCTCTGAAATTCGCACTTATATTAGGCATATTACATAATTTTAAAAATAATATAGTTCTTTTTTAAAATAATATAACATCTTTCAAAGATATTATATTAAATAATGAACGATCAAAAAGATCAAATTACTAATTTTATATGTTTCGATAATATTAATCAAAAAGTTAATTATATAACACAACAAAATTCTAAAGAATTAGAAGCAATTCTATTAAAAGATGACGCATTATCCACTATGCTTATTGATATGATTAATAACAAAAAATATGGAAACGATTTTCAAAGAACAAAATTACTAAACAGTTAATTTCTAGTTTTTATACACTTTCATTAAATATAAACTATTGTTAATCGAATAACATTTATTAAAAGTTTCTTTATCTTCACAAATATAACCATATCTTATAAGTCCTATTAAACATTTACAACAATAATATCCAACCATTTCAAATAAACCAAGACAATATTCATTCAATTCATTCATCACTATTTTGTATTTTTTGTATAAATCGGGATCACCGTAACTTAATATTTCTTTCTGTAAAACTTCTGGTAAATAAATATAATTAATATAGAATTCTTTCATTCATATCAAAATTACATTTTTTATACAATAAGTTTTATTAAAATACACAAAATTTACATAATTTATAGTACAAATTATACTAAAATAAAATATAAGTTATACAAAAATATTTTCTATGCATATCAATATAACAAAAATAGAAAATATCCATTATCAATTTTCATCATTTTTTACGCATTTATAAAAACGTCTCATATTTTATGTTTTTTTCTGATAAAGCGGCGGAAAAAACGGAAAATTTTTTGACTTTTTTTAAAGGGGGGGGGAGTTTTTTTTTTAAAATATTTTTATTCTATTTAGTTTGTATATTATTAATACTTTTTTTCTCATAGCTATGAGATACAATTATTGACTATTGGGTATTATGTTTATTTATTTTATATATCCAATAAATAGGTACATTGGGTGAATATATGGTATATACGTTTTGTCCAATATATTTATATATTTTTTATTTTTTTAAAATTCTATATTATAAAAAAAAAACTCCCCCCCCCTTTAAAAAACGTCAGAAAATTTCCGGTTTTTCCGACACTAATCCAGGATTTTTATAAATCGTCTCATATATATATTATTTTGAGAATTATATTTTTTACATGTTTTGAGAATATAATATATATTCTTCTCTAAGACTATAAATATTATTTTATATTAAACATTTATTAATAAATTTATTTAAATGAATGTACCTAATTATTGCGAAATCTGTAATGTCCATTTTAATCGACCAAGTCACTATAGAGAACATATAAAAACAAAAAAACACATACAAAATCTTATATCTAACAAAATGGAAAAACGCGAAGATGTTCCATACGATATCTTTAAACAATTATGTCAACAATTTGATAATAAACTAAAAGAATTAAAACAAGAACTTAGACAAGAATTTGAAGAAAAAATAACAAATCTAGAATATCAATTAAAAAAGACACCAAATATACAAAATTCAGGACATATTGGCGACAATATTACAGTTAATATACAAATCAACCCACATGGAAAAGAAAACTGGTCTTATATCTTACCGCAACTACCAAAAATGATCAAGAAAACAAACGTATTAATACCAGAATTAGTACGTAAATTACATTTTGATAAATATCATCCAGAAAATCATAATATTCAAGTTAGTAATATTAAAAGTAATCGTATTAAAATTAAAGATAGGCAGGGTAATTGGATTACTGCAGATAAAACAACCATTCTTAGTGATGAAGTTAGAAATATATACGATTTTATAGAAAATGAAGGTGACGAAGAAGCATTACTAGAAAAATGCTCTCCGAATATTAGACGCTTATACGAAGAAAAAAAACAACGATTCACTGGCTCAATAGAAGATCCAGAAAACAGAAGAGCACAAAAAACACTTATTAAAGAATTATATTATCTGATATACGAAGAAAATAGACATAAACAAAATATTGTAGAAGAAACCATTATTCATGAAATAAAAAATAAATGATATTATAATGACAGAATATTTGATACATTTCTCAAAAAAAAATGATAATAATACAAAAGAAAACTTTAATTCAAATAATACTAATAAATTTTTGTATGTACTTATTTGGTTAATTCATTTAGCAATTGGATTCTTAGCAATATATTTATCATTTAAGAGAAATAATGGATTTAACATCAAAAGTTTTTTATTAGCACTGTTTTTCCCAATAATTTATATTGCATATGCATTTGCCGTTCCTGTTTAGTTATCAATCATATCATATTCTCCAACAGAAATTACTTTAGAATATAATTTATCATATTCTTCTGAATCTTTAACTAAATTATCCAATTTCTCTAAATCTTCTAACGGAGTATTCTTAATTTGAACATTTTCTCTGATAACATTTAGTAATTTATCATTGTTCAATAATTCATTCATAACTATATCTCTATTTTCAAATAATTCAGGATATTTTTTCAATTTGAAAGGATATAACAAAAACTTAAAATTAGGATAATTTTCAACAACATTGTTAAACAAAATCACATTCTCTTCACATAGTCTATCGACACAATAGTCCCTCATTATAGTACTGATTTTATTGTGTTTCTCAAACCATATTATCGAATGCGCCAAGTACAAATTTGATAATATATCAGCCATTGATCCTGATATATATTGCTCAGATTTTAGTTTTCCACCAAGCAAAGCAACAAAATTTGATAATCCTGCAAAATGCATAGTTTGTAAATCTAATCTATTTTCTGTATATCTGAATTTGAAATAACCTAATGGTGTTAATCCATTTATTATTGCTTCTAAATATAAATTTACGCAATGTTTTACCATTGGAAACATTGATTCTTTGAATTTTGTTATATCATCTTTCAATATCGAATCTAAAATATTATTGATATAAGGATGAGACTTATTAATGCCTTGTCCGAAAATAATCAAACTTCTAGTTAAAATATTTGCACCTTCTACAACTAAACCAACCGGAACGGACCTATAGTATTTTTCCATGAAGTTATTGGGTCCTAGCATAATTGCTGATCCTGCAGAAACTTCCATCCCATTGTTAATTACCTGCTTTGCTCTTTCTGTACTTTGCTGTTTCATGATTGCAGATAACACTGCAGGTTTTTCACCAGAATCTAACAACATATTTGTTAATGAAACAGAAGAATTAATTAGATACGTATTGTAAGCCATATCGACTATTTTTTCACGAACCCCTTGCATGTTAATAATATTTCTTTTGAACTGAGTTCTGTGTTTAGCATATAATAAATTACCATATAAAGAAGCTTTAGAACTCCCCAAAGCTGTCGCTGGAAGAGATACGGCTCTTCCTACTGCTAAACATTCCATTAGCATCTTCCATCCTTCGCCTATCATATTCTGTCCTCCGATTACTTGGTCGAGTTCCACATAAAATCTACCTTTCAATGTTCCGTTGGGAAATCCATTATTTGAAGGGTTATGATATGTGTTTTGAATTAATCCATCATGTGTTCTTTCAACTAAAGCAAGAGTGACTCCTTTCTTACAGTTTGGTAACAAATTATCTGGATCCTCTAAATCAAAAGCGACTCCAATCAAATTCGATATAGGAGCCAATGTGATATACCTTTTGTTTATTTCTAAATCTATACAGATTTTATCGTTAATTTTAACAACCTTCCCTTTGTCAATTGTTCCAGTCGCATCAGAACCGTTAGTTGGTCCAGTCAATCCAAAACAAGGGATTAACTCACCAGATGCTAATCTTGGTAAATATTTTTCCTTTTGATCATTTGTCCCGTAATGCTGTAGCAATTCTCCCGGTCCCAAACTTGAAGGTACCATAATCATGACACCTAAGGCGGGATTCGCTGTTACAATTCTTGTTAATATTCTACTTATATTAGTAGTACTAGTTAAGCTACCGCCATATTTTTGATCAATAATCATTCCAAATAATCCATTTTCTCCAATAGATTCAAGTAAACCTTCTGGTAACTTTGGGTATGCGACTTCCTTGTTTCCATATTTTTCTAAAAAATCATCTAATTTATTGTATAATTTGTCTTCATGTGCAGTGAATGAATTTCTTGCTTTAGCAATAGGAACATGTCCTCTGAATATATCTCTGTCAATAGAAGTAGTTCCAGATCTTAAAGCTATGAGTTCAGTATCAGATATTTTGGGTATAATCCCCTTTACAAGTTTAAAAACACGATTCATATTTAACAAATATCTAATAAATTTGTTAAATTAAACGCTAAAGACTTTTTTAAACGCTTAATTTTGGAAGATAAATCTTGAGCATTATCTTGAATGATTCCGAAAATTAGTGTAAATAGGACATTTGTATATGGTTTATTATATTCACTATCTTCGTGTGTATAATTATAACTAAAATACTTATTTTATGAATAATAATATTTTTAACAAATACACTAGAATGAGAACTATCAGAAAATGTAAACTAAATAAAAAACAGTTAAGATTATCAATTTTATTGTGAATATTATGTTTATTTTCTAAACCAAAAATCTTATGAATATAAATAAGACATTTTACAAATATTTTCAAGTCAAAATATTTAATATTTTTACTCCAATTTTTTCTGTTTTCAGTTTCTTCAAAAGTTTGTGCATATATATTTCTATAATAGCCGTAAGTATTTTTTTGAAAACAAGTTAATAAATCAATATCTTTAGTAACATCTTTACAACTTTCAAATTGTTGTTTTAGTGAATATCTACCTTTTTTTGAATAAATCATAGCATGAGAAGCCCCTTTGATATATAATCTTTTATGTTTGAAATTAAATAAAGAACATAACCAATGTACAGATCCTAACGAATAAATTAATGGATTGTTTTTTATTAAAAAATTATTAATATTATTAATATCATTTTCTGTAGTATTAGTATTGAAAATAAAATCGTCTTCTAATATCAATATATTATCTTTATTTTTAGAAATATCAAAAATATGCATAACTGCGTGCATCAAATCAGCATAACTGATGTTAATTTTTCCACATTTATCTTGTTTTAAACATTTTTTAAATCCTTTATTGTAAACTATAACTACTTTTTTTGTTGGCTTATGTTTTTTCAATTCATTTAATATATGTTGTTGACGTTCTACTGAATCTTCCATTGTGATAATATAAGTAATGTCTATTGAATTATCAAACAAACCATTATCATAATAAAATTCTTTATAAGTATAGCAAGACATTATAAATGGAATATAAAAAAATATTGAACTAGTTTAATGAACAAACCAGTATGTATATTAATAATATTGATTCTAATATATTTATTCTATAAAAGGAATAGCATTACAGAATCATTTTATATTAAACAAATATATAATCCAAGTTATCTAGAAAGAAATCCATTGGTTTGTTATGTTTCAGAATCAGAAGAATATTTAGATAAATATTATTTTGAAAACATAATCGGTAAAAAATTTCCTATAAAAATAACGACAAATAAATCAGATATGTTTAGTGCTGATCTTGCATTATTACCAGAAAATATCATTTTAGAAAAAAAACAAAATAATTCATATCCATACGATTATTTAAGTCATATTAAGGATGTTTCCTTTTATTTAGTAGAACTTGCAAATTCTGAAATAGAATACAATTCTATATCTGAAATGAAAGGAAAAAAAATATATTTATGCAAAAATGGATACACTGATATTTTATGGAATAAATTAATAAATTTTTTGAATTTGAAAGAAAACAATATTAAATTTGTATATTATTCGGATCCGGAGATTGCAAAAAATGCTTTAAAAAACAAAGAAGCAGATGCAATTGCAATGTTAACATCTCATCCAAATGATTATATTTTTGATATGTCTTATGAAATGAAACTACATTTTATACCATTAAAAATTGATGATAACCTGATTGATATTGCACAATACACTATGAAAGGTCTTAGAAAAACCAAAATATCATGCAAACAATACAGATATCCTTATTTAAAACAAAATTATGAATCTTTTGGATTTTCGCATTCACTTTTCATTAGCAAAAACTTACCAAAAAATATTGTTGAAGATATTACAAAATATGTATTTCAACCTAAAGAAGGAATAACAAGATCAGCTGCATTAGGTGGTTCTTATTATATACCTTTTAGTATTGGAACTAGAAGCTGGTTAGAAAAACAAGGATATATATCAATATCAGATGTGACAGAAGATCCTGGATGTACATTACTTGCCGGAAAGAGCGTATGTACTGGTGAAGCGGGTAAATATGCGAAGCATGTTTATAATAGAGATTTTTGGGGTTCAACTGTTCAAAATGATCCAACGGTTGTAGGCTATTTAAAAGAAACAAATAATAGAGCTGAAGCGGAATTTAAACCAAAAGATACTTGTAAATATGATAATGATGATTCAGGAAAATACCAATGTGAATATAAACGTGTTTGTCCTGAAAATTATGCATCAAGATCAATTTTCCGTCGAGTTATAGATGATTCATATTTATGTTTTGAAGATATTTCTATTAAACCAGAAGCAAATTGTACTCGCGACGGTAAAACTTGGGATAGACCTTGTTTGGATAATACAGATTGTCCATTTTATAAAGCAAATCAAAATTATCCGAATGAATTTGGAAAATGTTTGAATGATGGTTTTTGTGAATTGCCACTCGGTGTTACAAGAAAAGCCTATAGAAAATATGAATCAACTCCAATTTGTCACAATTGTCCTCCTTCTAATCCAAAATGCTGTACAAAAACAGAAATTATGGCTTCTCCTGATTTTGCATTTAAAAATGATAGAATGGAAAGATTAAAAAATTCAAAAGAATTATTACTTCGCGGTATAATAGTATAAATGTTATAAGTTTAAAATATTATATATAAATAATACTATGAGGATCGCCATTTGCGGGAAAATGGGCTGCGGCAAAACATATTTATCAGACTATTTACATACAAAATATGATTTTAAACAAACATCTTTTGCAAAAAAATTAAAAGAATTAGCAATTGAACTATTTGATATGGAATACAAAGATAGAAGGTTATTAATAAATTTTGCTACAAAAATGCGTGAAATTGATAGTAGTGTTTGGATTCGTTCAATGTTCAAAGATATTAAATCTGCTAAAATGGTTGTATTGGATGATTTGCGTTTAAACAATGAATATATTACATTAAAAGAAAACAATTGGTTTTTAATAAAAATAGATATAAGTGAAGATGAACGTATTGAAAGACTTAAAAAAAAATATGCAGAATATTATGATGAACATAGTGAATGTTTTAATTCGATAACAGAAAATGATGTAATTGAATTAGATGATTCTCATTTTAATATGATAATAACAGAACAAAATTATGATGAAAAATTAGAGTTATTAGAAAATATGATAAAAAAAAATATTATTGAAGAAAAAGAAATTAGAGCAAACCAACGTCGCGGTTATATATTTGATATATAGTGTAAACTATAATTTAATAGTGTATATAATGAATAAAAAATTTTCATTAGATTTGCAAGATTTACAAATAACAGGTGTATCTGCTATTAAATCGGTTAGAGCTGCTACACCAGTAGAAGAAACATCAAAAGATTTTTTTTTAAAACTAATCGAAAACACTATATGGTCAAATAATAAAATTCAAATGAAAAAAGTGTTAGATTCTACAAAAAATCTTGATAAAAATATTTATAGTTTTTTAAAAAACAAAAATGGTTTAGAGTGTTTAAAAATATATCAAACTATTGAAAAGTGCAATGATAATCAACAAAACAAAATAGCACTAGCAAAATATTTGAATTTAAAAGGATGTTCCTATTATAGTTGGTTATATTTCACAAATATAACAAAAGAAATGTATAATGTTTTTAAAAATCATATTTGGGTTACTAGTCTTGGTAAAGGAGGATTTGCAGAAGCACATTTATTAAAAAATATACAAAATGGTAATAAAACTGTAATAAAATTACAAAAATATTGTAAATCAAAAATACCTAGAGAACGAATAATAAGCGAAATCAAAATTTTAAATTCAATTTCACATAAAAATATTATTAAAATGAAAAACTATGGTATATCTAGTTCAAGAGTATGGATAGAATTAGAATATGCTGATCATGGTACACTTGATAAGCTATTATCAACATATTCAGAGAAATTGATATCTATGAGTACTAATGGTATATTAAATTGTTGGAGTGATATTTTATCGGGATTAGAATATTTACATTCTATTAATATTATTCATCGCGATGTAAAATGTGAAAATATATTTATTTTTAGTTTTGGAAAAGGAGCAATATTTAAACTTGGTGATTTTAACTTATCAAGAATTAATTCTTCTACTTCAAATTATGCGACTTCATATTGTGGTACAATGTGTACAATGGCTCCAGAATTAATTGGTAATGAACCATATACAAATAAAATTGATATTTGGAGTTTTTTATGTGTCGGATTGCGAATTTTGTTATTAAAACCAATAAATCCTCTTAGTATTTCTACAGAAGAATTAGAAATAAGGCTATCAAATTGTAACAAAGTTTCAAACTGTGCACAAGATTTAAGAAATTTTATGCTTTATATACATCATTTAGATCCGCATACTCGTCCTTCAGCTCAGGAATGTAAAGAAACGGTTGAAGTATTGAAATTTAAATTCAAAAGTGATAATGATGATTCCAATAGTAATATTGATTCTGAATACTGGAGTCACGATAATAAACCCGAATCTATAAAAAATGGTCCAAATGAACACGTTTTTGGTACAAATTCTGGTCCTATTGATGAAATAGAAATTTAATAAATACTAGCCCATATTTATCGAACCATTCATTTGAACTAGATTTATCTAATTTTAGTTCTTCATTTTTTATTAATTGATATACAAAAAGGAGCTAATAATACAAAATTAGGTGATAAAATAAAAAAATTTCTTTTAGACCTTTGAAACTTTAAAATCAGACAAAAATATTAAATGAGTAATTTATATGCATGATCTAATCTGACTTAAACATATTATTGTTAATAAGTTCAATATTTTCATAATCTTCTTTATATATTTTTTTTATTAACTGTCTATCACCATTCGTAATCTCAAATGTTTTTTCTATAGATTTGTTAGCTTTTACTGGAGCTTTCGTACCTAATTTTTCTAGTAATTTGTCTAAATCATTTATATGATAAATTATTGGTTTTTTTTTCAGTGTTAAATACATATATTTTGTTTGAGAATTCCAATGATGATCTTTATATTTGTGTGCAAGCTGTAAAAAATCAGAAACTGATAATTGTTCAATTCTATTTTTATCTAATTTAAATAAACTACTCATTTGCTTTACTCTAAATTCTTTTTTTGAAATACAAAAATCTTTATAATTACTAATAATTCTTTCTTCCATATCTCTGAATATTGTAAAAACAAAATAATTAGAGTAATTATCATTATTATCTATATATTCTTTTCGATCTAAGTTTTTCCAGTTTTTATCATGCCCTAAGGGAGGGACGCGCAATACCTTTTTAAGAGTGGAAGAAGCATTTTTAGGAACTTCAAGATAAATAATTTTTCTAGAATCATTTACCCATATAAAACTATTACCTTTACAGCCATGCGAACGATGATCACAGTCAATATTCATGTAATGTATTTACAATAAATTATATATTATTAATATTTAAAATATATTTATTTTAAATATTAATTTTCACGATAATAAACCCGAATCTATAAAAAATTGTCCAAATGAACACGTTTTTGGTACAAATTCTGGTCCTATTCATGAAATAAAAATTTAATAAATACTATAATAACCATATTTATCGAACCATTTATTTGAACTAGATTTATCTAATTTTAGTTCTTCATTTTTTGCACAAATAATTGCGTTGTTTGCTTGAATTATATCTTCAGATAAAATTATAGATTTTTCAATAAATTCTTCAAGTTCTTCAATATAACTTTTATTAGTATCAATTTCGTATAATAATTCATTGTTTTTACTAGTTAATTTTTGAATAAGTAAATAATCTTTCTTAATAACTTCATTTATATTTTTGATTTTATTTTTCAATAACATTATTTCATTATTTTTTGAATCATCATCTTTTGAATTATGATCGTTTTGTTGTGAAAATAAATTACCCATTTATAAAAAACTGTTTAAAATATTCATATAGAGAATTTTAAACTAATATAAAGACAAAATAATAAGTATAGAATACTAAGTAACAAAATAATTTATCCGAACATAGCTCAGATGGCAGAGCGTTCGACTGTAGTTGGTTTTTCGATTATCGAGATACGTTTAAAAACGTACGATCACGGTCCTTGGTTCGATTCCAAGTGTTCGGATTTACTTAGTCAACTCTGACTCTAGTGGTGTAGTGGTAATCATTAATCGCTTCCAACGATTAGCCCCGGGTTCGATTCCCGGCTAGAGTATTTAGAAAATATTCTGAATAATAATTTTTTTATTATGAACAAATATATATTTGTTTCCATAATCTGGTTAAATTGTAATTTTTTATTATGAACTAATAATACCCTGGTTGATCTGTTTGTGGTTCATTATCTGGTTGTGGTTCATTATCTGGTTGTGGTTCATTATCTGGTTGTGATTCGGGTTCAGGATATGATTCTCTAAAATATGGTGCAAATGTCATGTTTTCAACAACAATATTTTCAGTTTTTATTCCATAAGCATAGTCAACAAATCTTTGTTGACCATTGTTAATTTCTCCATTACCCGTTTCGTGCCGTATACTAACGCAAGTGCCCAATATAAGATTATGTGTATTTGTTCCCCCTTCAGTTTGCAATGGTACGTTTTTTACTATTTGTGACTTAACAATCTTGGGAGCTGGACTATATGGTATCACATCAATTATTTTCCAGTCGCTGGTCAATTGATTATCTAGTTGAATTATAACTGCTTTTCCATAACCCATAGCGCTTGTTCCTGGTTCAGCAATATTATAGAATTTACCTCCTGAAACATCTTGTGTTAAACTTGCTACAGAAGGATCTGTGGATGGTTTATCAAATTCTATACAAACACCTTGTATCATTGAAAAATTAATTCCTGAATCATCTGATTGATTATTATTGGTAGACTCTGTATATTTTAAAGAAAATGTGATTTGTCTGTCAATAGCATTATATGAAAATTTAGCATAAATATCATTTGCCATATTTGGAAATAATGTTACTGGAGGGTCGGGTTCTGTTCCAAGTGGTAAGTATACATATTCTCCTACTTTTGGATATCCAGTAGTATTTCCTGCAAAATTTTGAAGCATGTATTGAACATCTGAAATTGTAACATTGGTGTCAGGTGTATTATTTCCGGATGTATCACTAAAATCACCAAGGACTCTATACATATCACTATTTAAGTTTGGATATCCTTGATGATTTCCTGCAAAATATTGTAGTATATATTGTACATTAGCTATAGTTCTAGGGTTATTAAGAGTTAAATCAAATCCTCCTAATCTATATTGTCCAGATGAAATTACCATTATATTATAACAAATAAAATTTATATACAAAATATTGAATTTAAAATGTTAAATTAAAAATTAAATAGTTAATTTTGAGTATTAACAGGATTAGTAGTTACAATAACTCTGTCAGAATGATTATAATTTCCAGTTGGATATAGTAAAAATTCTGTTGAAATTGGTGTAGGTAAATCATCATTGTTATTCACCTCTCCTGTTGTTGTAATATAACACAACGTTACCCAATCATTTGCATATATAGCATTGTTTTCATTCAAAATAGTACCAGTTGATAATGTTCCGAATATTTTATATGTAGTTCCGGTTCCATAACCAATATTCCAATTTTCAGACGCAGCAAATACAGCACATTGAGTTTTTTTATAACTTGGATTAACGGAACCAGAAGAATCATTTACATAATTATTCCAATTAGATTTTAAGCCACCAGGAATGCCACCAGTTCCACTTGCTGGCTTGGCTGTTTTGTCGAATCCTATATCAAATGCACCAATTCCATAATTAGTATCACTCATCTTTACTTCAATTTTTACAACAGCTTCTTTAGTGAAGAAATTTTCATAATTAGTATGTAAATCTTCGGGTATTGCATTGAACGTTTCATCATATAATTTTGTGTATTTCACTTCTAATGACACAGCTTCTTGTGCTTCTACATTACATATAATTGTATCTTCATCATTGTACTTATCTTCAGGATAAACTAAAAATTCACTAGATGTGGGCAATGGTAAATCGTCAACTGCCTGCGGTGACTCGTACTTCGCTGTTACATGACATAATGTTTTCCATTGATTATCAACCATATTTATTACATTATTTTTAGTGAGTGCAGTTCCCGCAGATAAAGTTCCTGTTAATTTACTTATGTCGCTGTACCCATTACCTACATTCCAATCGTCTGATGCTTCAAAAATAGCACATCGAGTAAAAGAATAATTTGGTAATTTACCGCCTGATGGATATTGATTCCAATTTGATGGGGTCGAGTCCGCTGGTCCACTTGCTAAAGTGACAGGTTTATCAAAATTAATGTTAAATGCACCAATACCGAATGGAATATCTAATGAAGTTGTTGCTCTCACTTCAATTTTAACAACATTTTGTGATTCAAAACCACCCGAAAAATTAACTAGTAAATCATTTGGTTTATTTGATGGAATGCTTCCATCAAACATTCTTGTATATTTCATTTCAAAATTCATATCTATTACTGGTGGAACATATGTAATATTTAATTCGGAGGGTTCTGGATCTGAAGATAATTTTACCCAATACCCAATACCAACATTCATCACACCAGAAACATCTATTTGTTCATAATCCGAAATGTTTGCATTATAACTATAAATACTTTCAATTCTTGAACTAAATGGAAAATCTTGTATATTATATTCATTCGTAAATGGAGCACTCATCATATTCCAGCCTTGTTTTAATGTTAAAGATATGTTTTCTGTTGTAATTAATATATGCTCTTCACCATTTATACGGATATTTTCGTGTGTATTTTTACTGTAAATCCAATATCCTTTCCCTTGTTCTAAGAAATCATTTACAGTTAATGATTCATAGCGAGTACCGTTTACATTATTTACATTTAAAAAAAATATTACAACTATATCTTCTGATACAGATTGATCATTAATAATATTAGTCAATGAATTTGGATATCCAAAGCTCGATATAAAATTCCAACCTTCTTGAATGTTAAAAGTGAATACCATTCTATATTAATAATATCAATATATCATTTTTTAATAAAATATAAATTTTATGTTATATATTTATTAAAAAATGATATTTATTTTTATTATCACTTCCTTAAATTAATTTACTTTTAAGCTACATATTAGTCTTTGGAATTTGTTTTTTGTTTCTAATTTTTTAAAGGAATTTGTTTTGTTTCTAATTTTTAAAAGGAATTTATTTTTGTTTATAATCTGTTTATTTAATCTACTATTACCCCGTTTTGCCTGGATTGATTATCCGATATGGGGCATTCATCAAACACTTTGTCATTCAAAACCAAGTTGCATGTCATCTATCATGAGGGGGGCTCTGGTATCACCAGTGCGTCCCAATCGACCTGGGTAAGATATGCGTCTGATGGCCAATATAATATACCAGAAGAGCGTATTAAATACATGTAATAAGCAGGTTGATTGAGTGGAGACAATCCATGAGATGCTCTCGTAATAGGATTCATGTAGTATTCTGGTTTTAGTTTTTTTGAATTTCCAATTGTGTCATCACTATTATAATCATACATGACTACGTCGTCAAAGTAATCGCTGCCCGCCGGGTGATTGGTACTATCTATAGAGGTGTGTAATTGAGATCTTCCACCGGTAACTTGTGATGGAATGTACGCGGCAACCCACATTCCGTACGACAAAGTCGCCCCAGCGTCGGCAAACCAACTAGTAGTTGGCTCGTTAGGAGAATCATGCGTATAACTGAACGAACTATTTGTGCTAAATCTATCGCATAGTATATAATAGAGGTAGCCGCTATTATTATAAGGCCAAATTTCAACCTCTTCTAGTGTAATTAGGTGAACCAGTCTAATAGCAGGGTGAATATAATACGTGCCGCCCTCTGCGTGTATAAGCCAAGTGCTATTCCCCCAGAAGCCAGTGGTTCCAGGCCCCGTTGTTGCCCCCTCAAAATTTTTAGCCGCATCGACGTATATTTGCCCTAAAATGGTATTCTTTAAATTGGAGACTGGACCCCTGCTAATATTGGAAAAATCAGGGAAGACCACGGGGTCATATGTGTCCGCCGCCAGCGGTTCTGGCTCCGGTTGTGGTTCTGGTTCTGGCTCTGGTTCTGGTTCTGGTTCTGGCTGTGGCTCTGGCTCTGGTTCTGGCTCTGGTTGTGGTTCTGGCTGTGGCTCAGGTTGTGGTTGTGGTTCTGGTTCTGGTTGTGGTTGTGGTTCTGGTTCTGGTTGTGGTTCTGGTTGTGGCTCAGGTTCTGGTTGTGGTTCTGGTTGTGGCTCAGGTTCTGGTTGTGGTTCTGGTTCAGGTTCTGGTTGTGGCTCAGGTTCTGGATCTAATGCAATTGGTTCTGGCTCTGGTTCTGGTTCTTGTATATTTGGTAATACTGAAAAATCTGATATAAACTCAACTTCTAATATAGCATTTGAAATTGTATAATAATTAATTTCATGTTCATTTTCTGATCTTAAATCATATTTAGAATTATTATCAAATATCAAATAACATGATTTTGTAACAGCCATTATTCTTTCACTATCAACTCTTATTATCAAATCATTAGTACTATTCAAAGGAGTTTCAATATTAATTAATATTTTGAAAAAATTATTATTGGTGTTGTAATTAATATAATCAATTGAATTATCATTGTAAGGAAACAAAGAAACATACAAATCATTGTGTTCTGGCGTATTTGGAGGAGCTGGTATATTCATAGATGTATTTTTCCTTATTTTTAAAGGACCCAAAATACTTTCTTTATTATTTGAATAAAATGCAATATCAAATCCAGAAATGAATTGTACATCCAATCTTATTCCTAAACCAGCATAAAAAGGTATTTCATGAATATCTTTAGTTCTTAAATCATATTCTAAACCTTCCCAATTATCTGATAATGTTAATTTACAAATTGATGTTTTCATTGCTATATTCTCACTATCTACAATCACATTAACATGACCGTGGTCACCAACTATACCCGTTCCGTTAGGAATAATATTTATCGTGGAGCTAAATGTTGTTCTTACTGTATTATATTCAACTAAAGGTGTTGAATCATCATCAGGTAATAGACTAACATATAAATATTCAGATCCAGAAATATCTGGTGCATTTGGAGGAGCTGGTACATTTGAATTATTACCTAAATTGATTATTATTGGATTTGTAATGCTATCTTGACCATCGACATGCTCAAAATTCATTTCAAATCCTGGAACGATTATTGGTCTTTGTTCTGGCAATGATGTAAATTTAACATTCAATATTATTGTTGTATTGGAATTGTAATCAATTTTACAGAAATTTTCTGCTCTCAAATCAAATATTTTTCCATTATCGACTATTAATTCACACATTTCTGTTTTTGATGCAATAGAATCACTATTGACTCTAAGTACTACATTATTATTTCCATTTGGTAATGAAACATTCAAATTTGCTGTAAAAGTGTCATCTATATTATGATATTCAATAAATTCTTCTAATTCATTGTCTATTGAATTTAATGTTACATACAAATAATCAGAAAATGGAACATTTGGTGGAGCAGGAATATTCACTCCAATATTGTCATATATTTTAATTGGTCCATTTATATTATTTTGTCCATTTGATTCAAAATACAATTCAAAACCATTTTCAATAACACTTGTAATTAATGCATCTGGAGGTGTAAATACAACATTTAATGATGCTTTTGCAAATTGATTTTCATCAATAAAATACTCAATCTCATGCAAATCATCTAATTTCAGATTATAAGAATTACCATTGTCGAGTACTAAATCGCATATATCCATTTGTTCAAAAATAGAACGGCTATTAACTCTTAGGAAAATATTGTTATTATTTGAAGTTGGTGGTACTATGTTTATAGTAGCATTAATTTCACTATCAATGCTATTGTATTCTAATAATCCCAGTAATTCATATCCAGGTGGATTTATAGTAACATATAAGTTTTCAGTTGGTATTGGTGTATTTGGTGGAGCAATTCTATTAGATGCGTCTCTATTAAATATTCTCAATGGATCTGTAATACTTCCATTATAATCTATTTCAAATTGCATTTCAAAACCATCTAATAATGCAGGTACATACACTTCCGGTTCTGGTTCCGGTTGAGGTTCTGGTTCAGGTTGTGATTCTGGTTCTGGCTGTGGCTCTGGCTCAGGCTGTGGTTCAGGTTCTGGCTCTGGCTCAGGATATAAAGCTTCAGGCTGAGGTTCTGGTTGTGGTTCAGGTTCAGGTTGAGGTTCTGGTTCTGGTTCTGGTTGTGGTTCTGGTTGAGGTTCTGGTTCTGGTTGTGGTTCTGGTTGAGGTTCTGGTTCTGGTTGTGGTTCTGGTTCTGGTTGTGGTTCTGGTTCTGGTTCTGGCTGTGGTTCTGGCTCCGGCTCTGGTTGCGGCTCTGGCTCAGGTTGGGGTTCAGGTTGTGGCTCCGGCTCTGGTTGCGGCTCTGGCTCAGGCTCTGGCTCAGGCTCTGGCTCAGGATATAAAGCTTCAGGCTCAGGTTGTGGTTCAGGTTGAGGCTCTGGCTCTGGTTGAGGCTCTGGTTCAGGTTCCGGTTCAGGATATAATGCTTCTGGCTCAGGTTGGGGTTCTGGTTGAGGCTCTGGTTCTGGTTGTGGTTCTGGTTGAGGTTCTGGTTCAGGTTGAGGCTCTGGTTGAGGTTCTGGTTCTGGCTCTGGCTCTGGCTCAGGATATAAAGCTTCAGGCTCAGGTTGTGGTTCAGGTTGAGGCTCTGGCTCT
>Ga0209433_10000063_pt1 | contig 32183 bp, 23 predicted proteins | sample METZYME_5_50m_FD_187552 | JGI IMG/M metagenome (GOLD analysis project Ga0209433, IMG submission 187552) | Marine microbial communities from oxygen minimum zone in mesopelagic equatorial Pacific - METZYME_5_50m (SPAdes) (version 2) | ecosystem: Environmental > Aquatic > Marine > Oceanic | place...
CTGCTGTGATACCATCCACTAATCTTCCTTCGTAGAAGGTGCGGTTAGGGAAATCAGAAATCGCAGGATGCATTCTATATTGCGTATCGAGTAACATTGGTTCGATTCCCATAGCCACCAATCTTTCGAATAAAGAGCGCCGCAGGCCACCGTTTTCCGCCCTGCGGCTGATTACTGTTGGAGGTAGTTGTCGATGGTCTCCAACCAAGACGATTTGCCTTGCACCTCGAACAAGAGGCACAAGGCTAGCGGGTTCTGTTGCCTGAGTCGCCTCATCGAGCAAAACACGACTAAATCTTCTACCATCCAGTAGTTGGTGCCCTACACCGATACAAGTGCAACAGAGAACTTGAGCCCGATCTAAAATATCATCACGTATTTGTCGCTCAATACGTCTAACCTCTTTCCAACCACGATTCAAATCTCGGTGAGCCAGACCTTTCTCCTTTCCTTTCATCCCTGGAATCCGCCGTGCTAATTTTTCATTCAATTCCAAATGCTCCTCAAGGTCACGACGAAGTGGATGACTTTCCATCTGTGCATCGACGGTAGCTTCTCGCAATGATTCTCTAACCTTGACCGGCTGACCGAGTCTAACCGCACTTACGCCTAGACCTAGTAGCCCCTCGAGCAGATTGTCTACGGCTACATTTGAGTCAGCGACGGCTAGAATGGTACCGACATTTTGACTTGACCAAGCTTGTAGAATTCGTACTGCCGTGTGGGTTTTTCCAGTACCAGGGGGGCCCTGAATTAAGGTCAGTCGCTGGGATATTGCGGCTTCGCAGGCAACCTTTTGTGATTCGTTGAGTCCTTCAGGTCTGCCCGCAGGTCTTCGATTTGCTCCACCTAATTCTGGACCCAGACCTGCAGTCCCCACCGGGTCGTGAACTAATCCAAGAAGTAGGTCTCTTAGCGGTGCACCTCCTTCCTCTTCGAAAATAGAATTTAGTGCATCTCGCATTCGATCGAAGGCTACCTTATTGGCGGCTCTATCTATTCTCCAATATCCACTACGAACTCCGCTAGGTAATTCAGGCAAAACAATTCGAATTCTATTCCGTGAACGATCCGACACTATTGCTTCAATTGGCTTCTCACCGATGGGGTCGCCGCGACTCAGCATTACGATATCCCCCTGCCGAAATCTGTGTTGGCCCATATCGGCTCGACCGTCTAACTCCAGTTTGACGATTCGCTGCCCGAATAACCATCCATCCGGTCGGGCTCGTAAATCGAATAGAGCCAAACCGTGAGCAGCTAATTTTGCACGCGACCAATTACGCAATCTTTCATCGGTCGCGTCCAATTCATCATCCAATTCCCATTGAATTAACGGCAAATATACCTCATGGTGATCTTGGCTACGAGTGAACCTCGCAGGAACTGCAGCGTCAGAACTCACGACACCTCTGCAGGGCAGGCGACACATCAGATTTCGCAAACCTTGGAATCCTTATTGCTGAAGGATATAGTTTCCAACAGGACGTGAGGGTTATACGCAGAACGCAGCCGAACTGGCTCGTCTTTGGGGGACTTGAGTTGGTATTTGACAAGTTCAAAGGTTGGCGAAAGGCAGAAGCGGGCCCAACCATTCAATGCCCTCTTTGTCAGACTCACAATCCCGAGGAAGCCACAGAATGCTCCCAATGTATGTACCAATTAGGTAAGGCCGCGTTTGAACAAGTCGCATCCGTTGATGAGGAGGAAGCAGGAAGCTTATTCGATGAACTGCTCGCTGATATTGAGGAGGATGAAGAGGAGCAAGTAATCGATTGGTCAAAGGGAACCTTCACCATGGACGACGTCACAATAGATGTCGAACAATATGGTGATGATGATGGAATCAAACTCAGCGACAATCCAACTTTTGCTATGACCGTCGACCATCCTGATCCTGTTGACGAAGAGGAGGAAGACGATTACCAATTGACATCTGCTGACGCTCCTAAATTCGTCACAAAATTTGAGGTTCCTGAAACCGAATTAGAACCGCTTGAAGAGGCTCAACCTCAACAAGTAGAATTGGTACAACCAACTGCTATCGCCCCGGAGAATGATCCGATTGTTTCAGCAGACGATATACCGGATGACGATGATGAGGTTATGGCTCCGGAACAATCCACAGAAGTTCAGCAAGAAACCGAGCAAATGGTCGAAGAAGTGGCAAGTCCTGAAGTTGAAGAAGAAGTAGAGGAGATTGGCGAGGAAGAGAAATTACTCGGCCTCAAGAAAGTCGAATTGGTTGAGATTGCAGCCGACAAAGGGCTAGCAACCAGCGGAACCAAGGCAGAATTAGTTTCTCGAATTCTATCTGGCGAAGCGCCCACTGAAGAAGAGGTAGAACCCGAAATCGAGGAAGAAGATGTAGAACCCGATATCGAGGAAGAAGAAGTCGCTGAGCCAGTGCCCGAGCCCCCAACTCCAATCCCAGTCCCTTCAACACCAGCTGGATTACCTATTCCTCCACCAGTGTCGGCAAGACCGGTGGACCCAATGGACGCGGCGTTTGATGGCGATACACCGGAACCGGTTATTCCAGCCATTCCAAAACCACCAAAAATACCCAAAATACCAAAATTACCTCACATCGAAGAAGCAAATTCTGTTGAAGATGAGTCAATGAATAACGGATTTTGGCCCTGGCCTCAACAGGAAGAATGGTCCAATAGGGATGTGGCAATGAAAATCAAAGAAGCCATGGAAGCCGCAAAAAGTCGAAACATGGCACAGAGCACAGTTCTGTTAGACGAAGTAGGACCTCATCTTGGTGATCGAACAAAACTAATCTATCCAGTAGGCGCCTTATTACAGCGGATAGGTAGAGCAGCGGCGGTAGATAGAATGCTAGAAGTAGCAATGAAAAATTCTCCTGATGACCCCCACGTTCAGACTGCAAAGGCCAAGTTAAGGCCTTAATTGACCGCGCCGTAGCCCTCATTCGTTCAATCCTCTGAGGCAATAGTATGCAGCGGCGCGCGACGACGACAATTCAAGTCGACGACGGACTAATTATGCGGCCTGCAAATACAACTTACACGAACAATCTACTCGAGGCATTTGAAGAAACTTGGCCGGAGGTAAGCAGGGCTATGCCTTGGATTCTTCCAGAGAAGGAAATTGAGCCGCAATTGGCCGATTTTCTTGATGAAGCTGAACGCACTGGAAGAGTCGGTCGAATGCATCATTGGGTGCTCATTCGACCTTGGGATGAGGCTGTGCTTGGACTGTTAGGATTTGATAGAGTTACACGTTCAGGAATTGCAGAATGGAATCTCGGCTATTGGGTCAGATCATCTGAACAAAGGAGAGGTATTGCCAGCCGAGCCATTGAGGCAGCTTTGACTTGGCTAGCTGAATTAGAACCGGTTTCTGTTGAGTTGAAAGTCGACCCCAATAATGCTGCTGGAAAAAGGACGGTAGAGAGAACCGTCCGACGTTGGAATGGGAGTCGCTGTGTAGTGGGAGATTCGGCAATTACGGTTGCAGGAGTACGCACTCTACACGAATGTCACCTAATTGAAATTAGACCTTAATTCGGTCCTCTTAGAGGACCGGTCTCTAACGCGACCATTCAAATCGGTCGGTATGGTCGCAAGTCTGCCCGGAGGGCAGGTGTTGGCGATGTCAATCAATCACAGACAACGACTTCCCGACATCGACCCAGAGGAAACCGACGAGTGGCTGGAGGCCCTACGTTCAGTCGTTGATGCTCATGGTATTGAGCGAGCCCGCCTACTTTTGCACGAGTTGATGGCGGAGTCGGAAGATCTCGATGTTGAGATTGCGCCAATCTCCAAAACGCCCTATGTCAATACCATATCTTGGGACCAACAACCACCATACCCTGGAGACCTCGATACCGAGAGAGAAATCCAAAACTCAATTCTTTGGAATTCTGCAGTTATGGTTTCAGATGCCAACCGCAGACTCGATGGAATCGGTGGACACATCTCTACCTATGCTTCCTCCTCAACACTATACGAAGTAGGATTCAATCATGTATTTCGTGGAAAGGACAGCAATGGTATTGGAGATGCTCTCTACATCCAAGGTCATGGAAGTCCAGGGATTTATGCTAGAGCTTTCCTAGAGGGAAGGCTGACCCGTGAACAATTGGCTAACTTCCGTCAAGAAGCATTTGCCGATGGTCTCTCTTCCTATCCACACCCTCGATTGATGGCTGATTTCTGGGAGTATCCAACAGTCTCGATGGGGCTCGGGCCCTTGGGTGCGGTGATGCATGCTCGATTTTGGAAATACCTTCACAATCGAGGCTTGGCCGATACATCAGAATCGACAGTCTTCGCTTTCCTCGGAGATGGTGAGATGGACGAGCCGGAATCCATTGCCGCAATCGCGGTTGCTGGCAGGGAAAAACTGGACAACCTAATCACAATCGTAAATTGTAATCTGCAACGATTGGACGGACCCGTTCGCGGAAACGCCAAGATAGTTCAGGAATTAGAAGGGCTCTATCGAGGAGCCGGCTGGGAGGTATTCAAGGTCCTCTGGGATTCTAATTGGGACAGACTATTTGCCCAAGATCGAGACGGTTTGTTACTCGCTCGTCTTGAAGAAATTACAGATGGCGATTTCCAACGTATGAGTACTCTAGAACCAGCGGAATTCCGAAATGAATTATTCGCTGGTAATCCGAAATTGGTAGAAATGGGACAAAACATATCCGACCAAGAAATCGGTCTATTGCGACGGGGCGGTCATGACCCAATCAAGGTCTGGTCGGCTTATCATGCGGCCAAACAGTCGGACAAACCTGCAGTAATTCTAGCCCATACAGTGAAGGGTTGGGGAATCGACTCTTTTGAAGCTAGAAACACCACTCATCAGAAGAAGAAAATGAGCCTTGAAGATCTCAAACAATACAGGGATGAACTAGGGGTTACCGTAGCAGATGAGAACCTAGAGAATGACCCATTCCATGAGTTTGAAGAGGATAGCGATGCACTCGCATATCTTCACCAAAGAAGGAACGAATTGGGAGGATATCTTCCTAGTCGGCTTTCTCCAACTATCGAAGAGGCCCTACCTGCTAACGAGACTTACGCTGCCTTCGACGAGGGAACCCCAGAAGGGCAAGAAGTTTCGACAACTATGGTATTCGTTCGTCTGTTGAGAAACCTAATGAAATCCGATATCGGTGAGAAAGTAGTCCCGATTATTCCTGATGAAGGCAGAACATTTGGTATGGATCCACTCTTCAGCGAGTTCGGAATCTATTCTTCATTTGGTCAACTTTACACTCCGGTTGACCATAAGATGCTGATGAATTACAAGGAATCAACAAGCGGACAAATTCTCGAGGAGGGTATCTCAGAAGCTAACTCAATTGCATCTTGGATAGCCAGTGCAACATCCTATTCACACGCCGGAACTCCAACTCTACCATTCTACGTATTCTACTCGATGTTTGGATTCCAGCGCGTCAACGACCAGATTTGGGCTGCGGCAGACGCTCGAGCGCGCGGCTTCCTGATGGGCGCAACAGCCGGACGAACAACGCTGAATGGGGAAGGTCTGCAACATCAGGATGGGCACTCTTTGTTACACGCTAGCACCGTACCATCCTGCCGTGCTTGGGATCCTGCATACGCTTACGAGTTGGCAACAATAATCGAAAACGGCATCGATGAAATGTGGGGTAAAAACAAGGACATCTTCCATTACATAATGCTCTACAATCAGAATGAACAACAGCCACCTAAACCAAAGGGAATCGATGCTGACTTAATGCGTGGAGCTTACCTCTTTAGTGAGGCTGCAGATGGAGACGGCCCAGTAATTCGTTTGCTTGGTTCTGGGCCAATACTTTCTCACGTTCGAGAGGCGGCTGAACTGTTGATGGAATATGGAGTAAGGTCAGAAGTATGGTCAGTACCTTCCTATGGGGAACTGCGAAGGGCAGGACTCGCAGCGGAGAGGGCAACCCGACTTGACCCTCAAAACCCTCAATCAGCATTTGTTTCAGAGTGTTTTGGCGATGATGTAACAACCGTTGCAGCTTCAGATTATATCGCGGCCGTACCAGAGATGATTCAACGCTGGGTTGGAGGACGATTTGTAGTGCTTGGAACCGATGGTTACGGCCGTTCAGATACCCGTGAATCCCTCCGCAGATTCTTTGAAATCGATACTGCCAGCATTGTAGTCGCCTCCCTATCTGCATTAGAGCAAGAAGGCTCTCTTGACGCTGGAACTACAAAGAAGGCTGCGGAAAAATTGGATATCTCAAGTGAGAGATACGATAAGACCGAGTGATTTTGATGGGTAATCGAATCCGTACCATTTGGGCCGTATTCAAGTTCTTGGGCAGGATTGGCGCAATCCTTAGTTTTCTGAAGCGAATCTTTAGGCGAAAATAGAATTCAAGCGGCTATATCGTCATCAAATCTTTGGAATGGTAAGTTTTCGAAGACCTCCAATTCCCTTGCATTCAAAGCATAATTGTGTGCTAATGCTTCAGCTACAGAAACCCAATCTGGAGTAGAACCGTCAATCCAGTCATATCGATGGCCAGGAATTAATCTCCAATCTTGCGGTAAGTCCCGAAGAATTCCTCGGGCGAATAATACTGACCACCATTGTGCCGTGGGGTCAGAGCCAGGGAGGTCGACTCTACCTGATGCGGCTGTGAAAAGCAGGTCTCCCGCGTGGTAGACTCCATGTCCATGCAAGGTGCAGTGCCCTGGGGCATGACCAGGTGAGTGTGTTACACTCAGGGTAATTCCTCCCGCTGACCATTCAACGCTGGAGTTAGGATTATGATTCCACTCATTGGTCAAAGAAATGTTCCCGAAGACAAATCGTCCGAGTAAGGATTTGTGTATCGAATCATGATGTCCCCAGACTTCCACATCCGGAACTAACTCCTTCATTTTCGCATATCCCGCAGTATGATCTCTGTGGGTATGTGTATAGAGTATGTGAGTGGGCCTCAGGCCCTCATTTGCAAGCGCTTCAACCCAACGCTCCGAATCAAATGGGTCGGTGATTGCGACGACTCCATTTTCTCGGTCAATCCATGCTGTATTCATATTCATGAAATCACCCATTTGGGTGACCCAAACCTCGATTCCTGCCTCATCAGTGCGGATATCGAACTCGCCATCGGCTAGCATCAACACCTCCGAGAGGCTTCTGAGGCATAGCGATGGCGATTGATTGACGTCAAACTTGCTTTCTCAATCCAATGATTGAAAGAGAGAAGGCCCGACGGCCAAGTATGGCGCGAATGCCTGCTTCACCTAACTTCGCGGCGGGCTACTCGCTCGACCTGCTGCTTAGCTTGGGAGTCTGAAAGGACTCCCATTTCGAATGAGGTGAAGAAATGGTATACGATTCGGCGGAAATCGAGACGCGCTGGCAAGCTCGCTGGCGTGACGCCCGCGTATTCGATGCAGAAGTAGACGATTCTCGCGAGAAATTCTACTGCCTCGAGATGTTTCCATATCCATCTGGATACATGCACATGGGCCACGTAAGAAATTACTCGATTGGCGATGCCATGGCTCGATTCCAGCGTTTGATGGGAAAGAATGTACTCTATCCGATGGGATATGACTCATTCGGAATGCCCGCTGAAAACGCTGCCAAGAAAGAAGGCGGCCACCCTCACAGCGTCACTGAGAGAAATATCGAGATGATTAGAGCCGATCAGGAGAGAATGGGGTATTCATACGACTGGAGGCGAATGTTTGCAACTTCCACACCGGAATATTATCGCTGGAACCAAGAATTATTCCTTCGATTCAACGAAGCCGGTTTGGTAGAAAGGAGATTCGCACCAGTCAATTGGTGTGATGATTGTGATACGGTACTTGCAAATGAGCAAGTCAAGAATAATCGTTGTTGGCGTTGTGGTCTCGAAGTAGTTCAGAAGGATATGGCGCAGTGGTTCTTGCGTATGACAGAGTATGCTGACGAATTATTGGATGAATTAGACCACATTGAATTTCCAGAGAACGTCAAAGCGATGCAGCGAAACTGGATTGGCCGTTCACATGGTGCACACATAGAATTCCCTGTGGTCGGTGAGGTAGAAGGCGCATCCGCTAGCATTGGTGCATTTACAACCCGTCCAGATACAATTTTCGGAGTCACTTTCGTTACTCTATCCCCTGAACATCCCCTATGTGAGCCACTAGTAAGCGGAACTGAATACGAACAGGCTTGGAGAGATTTAGCAGAGGAGTGCGCTCGAATGACTGAATTTGAGCGAATCAATATGCTAAAAGAAAAGAAAGGAGTTCCTCTTGGTAGATTTGCGTCTAATCCAATCACCGGAGAAGAAGTACCAATTTTTGCTGGTAATTTTGTTGTTGCAAGCTATGGAACCGGTGCTGTGATGGCAGTTCCAGGACACGATCAGCGAGATTACGACTTCGCCAAGAAATATGGACTTGAAATCAAACCAGTTCTTTCAAGGAATGAAGGTGGAGAAGGAGTTGAGGAGAATCCTGTATTCGATGGATTAGGATGGATGGTCAACTCGACCATAGAAGGATTCGATGGTCTATTCGGCAATGATGCAAAGACCGCGGTAATTTCCTCCTTAGAACAAAAAGGAGCGGGCCACGGTTCCACTGAATATCGGCTGAAGGATTGGTTACTGAGCCGCCAGCGCTTCTGGGGAACTCCAATCCCAATGTTACATTGTGATTCTTGTGGAGTAGTTCCGGTACCCTACGAACAACTACCCGTAGAGCTGCCTTTGGATGTGACTTTTAGTTGGGAAGAGAGTGGTAATCCACTGGCTCGAAGTGAATCATTCCTTACTACAACTTGTCCGCAGTGCAACGGTCCTGCACGCAGAGAGACCGATACAATGGATACATTCTATGATTCATCATGGTACTTTATGAGATTCGTCGATTCATCAAATGACTCAGCCCCATTCGATCGTGAAGCAGTGGATTATTGGATGAATGGAGGTGTTGACTTGTACATTGGCGGTATTGAACACGCCGTCATGCATCTACTGTATGCTCGATTCTTCACAAAGGCTACTCGCGACCTAGGTATGAATGAGGTCAGCGAGCCATTCGGGCGCTTAGTCTGTCAAGGGATGCTCAACGCACCCGCGCCATTCTGTGTAGATTGTAATACCGAGTATCACATAGATAATTTCGGAGGAGATTGCCCCAATTGTGGACAAGGATTGGGCTCACGTTCCGCCAAGATGAGCAAGAGTCTAGGCAATACTGTGAGCCCAGGAGAAATGGTAGACCGATTTGGTGCTGACACTGTCCGTCTGTTCATTCTCTTCGGTGCCAACCCAGAGGCAGGAATGGATTGGTCCGACAATGCTGTAATTGCAAATCACAAGCAAGTTTGTTCAATAATTGACGCCTTCAATCATGGAATTTCCCTTTCAGACTCTCCCGGTCCGATGGATTCCTGGTTGCTGGCTCGCCTTAGGGTCAATCAAGATCGTTGGCGAGAGTGTATGGAAGCTGTAAGCCTCCGAGAAGGAGTCATGGTAAGTCACTTCGAGATGTTATCTGATTGGCATTGGTATCTACGAAGAGGTGGGGCGGATAGGGACACTGCGCGCCAATATCTTCGCGGATGGGCACCAATGTTGGCGCCAGCAACCCCGCATATCGCAGAAGAATTCTGGTCAGAACTTTCGATGGGTGAAGCATTCGATATGTTGGCGACACATGAAATGAAGTTCTACTCGGGTGAGGAAAATGATGCTAGTATTCTTGCTAGAGAATCTTACCTGCGTGGAGTTATTGAATCTGCCCGTAACCTAAGGGGGTTAGCAGAACGTCACTCTGATGCAGAAATTTCAGGAGTTGTAATTCAAACCGCGCCATCTTGGAAGGTTGAGTTATCGCGTGAAGCGGTAATTTTGGCGAATGAAGATTTTGATTTCAAAGCAAAAGGCCAAGATCATCTGAAGTCAATGGCGATTTTCGAGAATGAGGCCTTGAGGGGAGAAATATTCCAAACTTGGATGGCCTTGACTATGGGCTCAAAGAAGAAAAGAGGCCGAATACACACCTGGGCAGAAGGCGAGAAAGAATTGATCTTGAGTGGCCTTGATGAAAGCGAAGTAATCAATTCTGCTGCGGACTTTATCGCGACTGTTTTGGAAGTCAATTCTGTTGTTGCATATCCGGTTGGCGAAGGTGAAGATATTGGAGGAAAGGCACGCTTCGCTTTCCCATTGGAGCCAGGTATCGCCTTTGTCTGAGAGTGTTAGCGATGGGCTCTCAGTACACCGTTCTCATTGATGGTTTTTGTCCGGTTTGTACTGGCTGGGCGGCTTTCATTAACAAGCGAGATTCATCAAATCGATTCTCGGTTATAGCCCAAGAGACCACCGAGGGTGAAGAAGTTCTAAGCAATCGTCCGGCAAAGATGAGAGAACTTGACTCAGTGTTTTTAATCGATGAATCTGGGAAATGGTATGCTCAATCTTCAGCGGTTATTCGCATTCTTCTTGGCCTTGGTTTCCCCTATAATTTCGGTGCCATAATTTGGTTCGTTCCGAGCCCCTTACGTAATTTTGCTTACGATCTATATGCTCGTAATCGAAACAGAAACTCCAGTAATTCATGATTTGAAATCGGGCTTCTTTAGCGCGAGGGTTCATGGACGTCCGACATCTCGCAAGCCTCGTTGAGCGAGAATAAGGAAGGTGGAGGCCGCCGCAGAAGGCGTCGGTCTCGAAGGAAGCCGACCAATGGTGCCGAATCTAAGCCATGGTCGCAAGGCGATCCTGATGCTGTTGAGCAAGCCTTGGCACGTTTCAACCAGTCACCACCTCCGATGGGAATGCCTGAATCAATCGACCCCCCTCCACAAGAAAGACAATTGAAGTGGAGAACTAATGCAGTTCCAAAAAATATCCAAAGGAAGGTAGGAGATATTGTCTGTAAACCCGGAGAATTTGGCTTCCTTCCCGAAGAAAGAGTCGATGAAATTAGAGGTCAAATAGACCATCTTCCAATAACCATAGAACAAGCACTTTCGCTTCGCGGTGCCTTGAATCAAGAAAAGAGTGTTCATTCACACGGGCGCTTGATGCGAAATGCAAATCAATTACGAAGACGATACGATAAGGGTGAGGGGGTACTCACTCTTTCCCAACGATTTGATGCGCCTCCAGTTAATACATTTAGAGCGATATTAAGTGGTCGAGGATGGTCAAAGAATCGAATCAAAGAGACACTGAAAAACCCGAATAGAATGAATGATCGTGACCAAGAGGAGTTCGCCAAAGCGGAGGAAGCCGATAAGGTCAGTTCAGTCAATCAGTCCGATACTCAGACGGCTGCTGAGGTTTTCGAAGATATTCTATGTGCACACTTTGATTCCCTAGACATTCGTTTTCGAAGACAGGAGGATTTACTTCGTGAGCAGAAAGAATCTGAAGGCCGAGCGGTAGTTACCCCTGACCTGCTGTTGCTTGATGATGTCAGAATCAATGGAGTTCCTTGTGCCTGGATTGATGCTAAGCACTTCTATGGAGCGGACCTAAGATTCCCTCGGAAGAAGACTCAGAAACAGGTTGACAGATACGTCAAGGAATATGGCCAAGGAGCGATCGTGTATAGACACGGATTTACTGGTTCTTTAGTTCAAAGAGGTGCAATTTTACTCGATGCCAGCCCTCTAGATTTGACTCCACTTAATGAGTTCCACGAAAAGCGAGCTGGCGGATCACATTCATGATAGTGGCCCGACTTTAGTTAGAGTAACATCCAACCCTTCTTCGGTTAATTCCGACAATAAATTCTCTAGAGAAATTTCCTTTGAAAGTTCTCGCGGAACAATGGCAATACTTTCTCCTAACATGCACAACAAAACTGATGTATCTGAATCTAAACCAGCTTTTAGTGAGGCGTTTTTTCCTTTCTCTACCAATTCTGAACGAGATGCATCATCACTCAGCCCAGATTGTTTTGAAAATACCTCTGCAGAATTGAGAAGTTCGCCCCATCGAGAATTATCCCAAGGCCCATCAGACAACTGATCCATTTGTTTTCTTCCTGCCTCTGTAATCGACTGTTTCCAATCATTATCGTCAATATATTCCGATGTGTGTCTTCCAGGGTTTGCCCGCCAAGCCAAAACCACAGGAATCGATTCTGTCCAACCTTCGGAATGACCAGGTCCATTCAATAGATCAGCGCCCGAATAGGGAGAGCCTGGACTCAATCTGCGCTCTACTCCTCCAGCGGCTAATGCAGTAACATCTCCGAGCCCGGTTGAATTCTGCCTCTCAACCAAATGAGCGATAGCAAGAGATCTTCGTAAACTCTCCTCATGAGGCAATCCGAGGGCTCTTTGGAATGCAGAGGCGGCGGCAATTGCGCCGGCGGCCGACATTCCAAATCCTTGTGATGATGGTAATTTGTTTCTAATCGCGATTTCCCAACTATAGTCTGAAATCGCCGAAATTTCCTCACTCAGCAGGTCTAAAACATGCTGAAACATCTTTGAATCGCCATTTCCATCTAGCAATTTTACTTCTAGGGAATAATCACCTAATTCCCCTCTAGCAATGGCTTCTGCTCCATCATTCATGCACAACCCAGCGCCCAGACTACCTTGCTTGATGGGGTCCTCGTCCATGTCTTCGACTGTGAACAGTAGTGTGACGTGACCCCCGCAGGTGCCTCTACCCAAGACCGCAGTCATACGCCTTCATCTCCGAGGCACTGCAAGAATGCTACGTCGGCATCAGAGAACAGCTTTCAGGTCGTCTCCAAGAGAACTGAATGTCTCTGATAGAGAAGAGGAAGCCATTTCAAGTGCAGTTTGTGGGCTCATTGATCCATCAGTTTCGAAGCTGAAAATGAACTCTCCAGGTACGTCTTCGATTGTAATTGCATCTTTGAATTCGGTCTGTATCTCTGTTCCATCACCAACATGGTGGAGTTCCTTTGCGAGAGTTTCAACCTTCTGAATATCATCAAGGCGGCCATCTTTATCGAAATCCTTTGCATTGATTGTGAGATTCAAATCCCAGAGCATTTTCGCCTTGGTCTTGTTATTCAAGATTCCAACTTGCCTTGGTACGAAAGTAACACCGCAAACAGGTGACCACTTTGCATGCTGACTTCCACGACCCATTACTGCGGTAGCGTAGAATTCTAGCATCTGTCCCTTATACAACTTAGTAATAGGAATAGATCTGTAGTGCTCTGGAATCTCAAGACTTTGATCACCCAAGTAAATCATGTCACCTGCGGTAACGGTCATACCTTCTTCAGTTCCAAATGCCTTGCAAGTGTATATCATGTTGCAAGTAGGGCATCCGCGATCTTCCGGGACCAAATCCTTGCAAGTTGGACAAGTTTCCTCGTAATGGAACATCTTGTGGTCGGTTGGAATTGGAATCATTGCAAGGCGCTGAGCCACCATCTCATCTGGTAGGGCACCGTTGGTTTCCCAAACTGTGTAGTCAACACCCTCTTTCTCCAACTTCTTTCCACACTGATTGCAACCTGAACCTCCAGATGATTCACGGGCTGCAGCGGCAGGATTGAGGTGTCCGCAAGAAAGACACAGGTCAAATGAACCCATTTGGAAGCGAACAGTCTCAATTGCCATCTTCGGTGTTTCTGACATCATAGTTCGGCGAAGGGCGTTTGCAAATGCACGGTCGCTATCTTTAATCAAGAGCTTAGCATTCTCTGCTCCCATATCTAGAACTTCTATTTTCACCATCATAATCACCTCAGACCCTGCGGCCTCTTCGGCCGCCCTTTTTCTTCGTCCCATTGGTTGGGATAGGAGTTACATCTTCAATTCGAGTGATTTGTACACCCGCACGAGTTAATGCACGGATAGCAGCAGTAGCACCAGGTGCACTGTGCGATCGGTTTCCACCTGCTCCTCGATACTTGACGATAACTTGGTCGAATTCTTTCTCGGCTAGCATTTCAGCAATCATTTCAGCCGCTCTTGTTGCGGCAAACTGACCACCTGCATCACTGCCCTTCTTGGTTACCATTCCACCAGATACCTTTGCCAAAGTCTCTGCTCCGGTAAGATCGGTGGCGGTGATTAGTACGTTGTTGTACGTGCTGAAGATGTGTAAAACAGCCTTGTGACCCATCACTCATCGCCTCCTTCAGGGATTGTTTCCTCTACTGTAGGTGCTTCTTCAGCATCAGCCTTGATTTGTTGAACAAAATCATCATTATCGGTGGTCGCTCTAACTCCGCCGACTTCTTCCAGTTCCTCTTCATCAGTCTGTCGAGTCATTCGGAGTTGCTCCATCTCAACACGGAATGGATGGTTCTCATCTAGGTAAGGAGATGTTGCACTATACTGCAGACTATCTTCCTCTTGTCGTAGAATCTTGTATCCAGGAACGGTCATTCTCTGATCGCCGATTGAGATGTGTCCGTGAACTATCATATTTCGAGCTGCGCGCATAGACGGCGCAAGACCACGGTAGTAGACTACTGATTGTAACCTTCGAGCAAGCATGTGCTCTACGGTAATCTGCAGAACATCATCTACGCTTGATCCCTCGGCTAGTAGCCCCTTACGAACAAGAGAATCGACCAAATCGGTTTTCTCTTGAGCATAGTGACCTTCTGAGGAATCAACTCTACCAATGAGTTTCATTGCTTGGTTTCGGTGACGCCTTAGGGCTGATTTCTCTCGCCAAATCTCACGCATTCCACCGACCTTCTTTAGGCCGAATTGGTCCTTGAGGGCGTGTTCTTCTTCGATTCTAGCAGCCTTCCAAGGATGTGTTGGAGTCTGAGTCTTAGGTCGTGCAAACTTAGGATGTCCCATACTTCACCACCTCACTTCTTCCTCTGCACACCGAGTGTGCTACCACTTCGACCATTGCTGCGAAGACGCTGACCGCGGACCTTGTGGCCGCTGCGGTGGCGTATTCCGCGGTATGTCTTGATTGCAGCTAATCGTGCTACATCATCGTCTCGAGTCAATCGGACTTCTGTTCCGATGATGTGCGCGTCTTCGTTAGACTGCAAATCTCGCTGTCTGTTGACGAGCCACCAAGGCACGTTCAACGCATATTCGTCAATTGTTGTTCGAATCCTGTCTTGCTCTTCTTCGGTCAGATGACCTCCGAGTTTACTTCCATCGATTCCTGCCATGCGACAAATCTGACCGGCCGATCGCTGTCCAACTCCGTTAATCGAAGTAAGTCCTTGTGCAATCGGTCGAAGACCATCGATATCAGAGTCTGCAAGCCTCAGGATGTAGGAGAAATCCTCTCCTAGTTCTGCTTCATTCACTTTTGCCATAGTACGGTTCCCCCGTGTTCATCGGTTGCCCGATGGCCCTCATAGGGCATCCCGCCGACCTGCCCTCCATATTTGAAGGAGACGGCCGCCCCTACGGGGCGATAAAATTGCTAATCGACTCACTGCTCCTTACAAACGATGTATAGGGTATGACTTCCACTACCTCTATCCAAATCTAGGTCCACCATGAATCCATTTTCTCCTTCAAATTCCTTCATCGCCTTGTGTAATCTACGTTGTAGGGTCGGGTGCTCGTCTGGATCGAGACTGCATCTGAGAGTAACCTTGCCAACGCCATTACGAGCAGCGGAAGCGGCGGTTTGTTCGATTGTATGAAGTTCGGGAGGGGTTAGTCGGTGTTGGACAATTTCTCCACTTGCAATCACGAAAGCATTGATTTCATCATCTTCAATCAGTGGATCTGTGCTAATTAGTAGAGGTCTTCTGCCTTCCAACCTAAGCCAAGAATGTCCTGCATTCTCCGGAATCGCCCTATCAAGCCAAGCCTCGTGTAGCCCGGATTGAACAAGTGCAGGGTCAACTATTGTCAGGTATGCACCATACGGCGGAGGAGAGGTCATGCTAACCAATTCTGATTCTGCTACCTTACCTTCTATCGACGCCATAATTTTCTTCTTACCCATTCTGATACATCGAGAGGGTTCTTTGGAGGAAAGAGAACCTATCCAAACCGATAGTCGGTCAATTCTCCCTCCACCTTGACTGAGGTATTCCCAAGTTCTTGGGATTCCGGGAAAAGTCGTCTCAATCGTAGCATCAACAAGTGACCGTTGGTCCTCGTTTAGTCTAGGGGATAAATCAAGCAAAATTGCCGGACCACGAGGGCCTGTTTCAAGATGATTAGCCCAGGCCTTTAGCAACGGGCCAAGTGCGGGTTGCATCTCATCAATTTCATGTTTCTGAGCATCTCGTGGTCTAGCAGGATCTAGATGTAACATACCAATAGGAGGATGTGCTCTAGTTCCAGCTTCCCTTAGGCTATTCCAGTAGGCAACGATTGCATTCTCTGCATCTGTTCCATCCCCAACCAAAACACGATCCATGCTTCTCTGCAGGTCTGACTCTTCGCCGGTAATGTGCATGTTTGCAGCACATAGTAATCCTATATTCGGGTCTAATTCTATAGCTAATCCAGGTCGCTTCAATCCGGTGGTCAATGCGATAAGTTGCACACCGCTTCCAGCCGCTGCATCTAGGATGACTCCAGCAGGAAGGTCGGTTGCCTGAATTTGCTCAGCTCTGACTTGAGAAATAGACCAAGGGGTGGACAATCGTCGCATGTCTTCGGTCATGTGGAATTTCGGTTCTCCCTTACGAGCAGATTCAGCCTTGGCAACCTTCGAAGCCCTCTTCACCAGGTCCGATGAGGGGTTCAGAGCGTAGTGGCTTGGCTCCTCGTTCATGCACTCCGCTCCTTTGTTGAACTCAAGTCCTTTTCCTGTCTAGTGGTTCTCAAATGGTTGCTCTATCCACCTTCAACTCAAATCGCAACCAAGATTCTTGCAGTTCATGACCATCGCTGTTCCCGTAAGCAATTGGTGGAGGTAGTAATGTAATATGTGTAGTCCCGGTATCAATACCAGGTATTAGCCCTCTATCTCCATCGATATCTAGGCCGATTGCAGACCATCCAAATCCTTGTATGAAATTCGAATCATCGCCAGCTGTGACAATTAAATCGCCTTCGTCAAGAAGTTGGTCTGTATCAGCATCCCAAACCTTGTAATGAACCTCTAAAGTATCTCCATCAGTAGCATGCAAATCTCTAGGATTAGAGCCTTCGAAGATATGGATATCGAGAAGCACTTCCGCTTCTCGAACATTAAGATGGGATGCTTGAATCTGTATATCGTGCTCTGTTACTGCATTATTCAACTGAATTTCTACAATTGCAGTTTCATTAACTCCTATTTCATTCACGGTAAGCATAGTGTCGCCTTCCGAGGCAAAGACCACCTCTCCACCGGTTATTTCGAGAACAATATCTAGGGTTTGATTACCTCTATTGTATATCGCAACACTGGCTCTATCACCATCTCCTTGATGCTCCCAATCACAGCGTAATTCGCCGGGATAAAGGAACACATCGTCTTGTTCAGACAAAACATCCGGCCAATCCCAATCACCTAATCTAGAATCACAGGTGTCGAATAACAAGTCTACTTCCCAGTACCATCTATCATTATCGTCCTTGAGTAAATCTTGATCTGTCACAGAGAACGCATCCTCATTCTCTTTGACGAATACGTAGACGCTGTAACCAACAACTACAGTTGATCCAATTAGTAGGGCGGCTGTGGCCAATGATAGCAAAATTGCGGCCCTTGGAATCGCCATTTCATTGATGCCTAGAGGTACAGTAGGGTGCTCGACCTCATCGGGAGTGTCTGAGATCCAACTGCGGGACACGGTATTCGACCACACCCCGTCAGTCATCAAGGTTAGTGCTACGCAACTCAACTAATCGGCGATTCGAAAATCAATTACAAAGCGCCGCTTGTCAGTTATCTGCAACAGACTTTTCCAAAGTCGGCGTGCTTAGGTCTATGCCGAATTCACCCTGTAAATTATACGCTGCTAGGTTTATTTCATCTCTAATCTTGAGCAATTGTCTAGGAGAGGAGACAAAATACGTCATCCTCCATCTAACTGCGTTGTTTGCATTTTCTTTCAAGGAAATAATTGGTTGACGATCTTCATCCAGCCCGGTACAATTTTTCTTTGCCTCTTGGTAAGCCTGATTCAAGTAATCATTCACAACTTTTGTATCTACGCCGTATCCTATGTTGAATTCTACAAATTCTTTGTGAGGTCCTCCGGGATTATCTTTGTAGAAGTCAGTACGGTGATTGAGCATTGCATTGTTGGGGATTTCTATATCGTGACCTTGAGCCAAATCTCGAACACGAGTTTGAAGTCCACCGATTTCCATGATTATTCCTAGGACATTTAGATCTGGAATCGAAATCACATCACCGCGCTTTGCACTATTACCACTAATTATCAAAATCCCACTCAAGAAGTCATTCAACCAATAATCCTTAGTGGTGAAAATAAGTAAAGCTAGGAATCCTATTGCTCCTGTAGTTTCAAGAATACCTGTTATTCCCCAGATATTGATTAGAGTAATTCCAGAAGTTATCAAAATTATTCCAAGAACAATCAATTCCAATGTTCTAGAAGTGGCGGTTTCGACAGTTCTGGCAGAGCCCATAACTGAAATCACTTCTCCATATCTCTTCAGAATCAATCCATCTGCAATGTTGTAAATGACGTAGGCAATCAGCAAACAAAGAGACGACTGACTAATCTGTTCATCAGGATATGAGCTATTCAACAAAATAATCGAGATGATAAATGCCAAGAAAACGACCAGGTTGAATGAATGTAGGGTTCGTAGTCGTAACCTTGTTTTTGCAAGATCATCTTCTCCGTGCATTCTAGCGATTTGTTTTGAAAATATGAAAACCAATGCGTTTACAGTGAAGGTGAAGTATTCTATTGGATTGAGATTTTGTAATCGTTCGATTAGAATCTCAACTATGCTCGCCATAAACTTAGCAAGCAATGTGGGATGATTAACTTAATTCCGTTGCGATATACCGCCCGAAATCAATCTTGTAACAATGCTTCTTGATTTCTTTGCCCTAACCAAGTCACTAGAGCCAGTTCGGCTCCGACTACAGTTAACAGAAGGAATAATCCAATTGCATCTATCGATGAAGCAGCGCCTAGCATTAGCAGAGATGCTGCAACTCCAAGGATGAGGTCTCCGAATCCCCAGATTCGTAAAATACGGCGCAAATGGAATATTCCAACAACCCAAAGGGTCGTTGATATGGCAAATAATGCGATTGGATAAATTATCCAAATATTCACCATAGTAAGTCCTGCAAACATCAGTATGTGGCAATCAATGGCTGCCATCATAGTCCAATGGCCATTTCTCATTGGTACGGATGCAGCCACAAATCCAAGCATGACAAATCCGCCAGCAAGAATAATCCAATCTAGATATTCGATAATTTGTGGAATGAATGTACCCATAGAAAATAGTGCTAATGGGAGACAAATTATTGACAGCCCTACAGCCTCTACCTGTCGGTGTTTACGTCCAGCATAAATGGCATTAGCCACTGCAAGAATTGCAGCAGGACCCCAAGACATCATCACGTATGCAAAGGCGCGCAGACCTCTTCCTGAACTTCCAAGATGCGTATCTCGGCCTACACTAGACCTTCGGGAATCTATCATCGCATCTATTGCGATTGTGAAGATTAGCAATGCCTCAAGTAGCAACCAAGGAATTTGCCACCCGATTAAATCTCCATCGAATGGGTCAACGGTAAATGGGAATGGTAGAGACTCAACAAGAAGCGCTCCAGCAATTCTACCAATAACTAGGGGTAAAACAAACCAATCAATTGCAATCGGTATCCTATCGAGTAGGTTATCCCTTTGGTAAAGAGAAATAATCACAAATTGTAGAATTAGGATTGTCACTACTGCTAAGTCTAGTAGTTCCTTATTGCTCGCTCCAGGTCCCAAATGACCTGCGATTAATGCGACTATTAGTCCAATAATTGAGTATGCAATCGGCATTTCGATTCCCATTACTGTTGGCAAATCAAGGTCGAGTTGTTTGGTTCGTAATCTAGCGATTGCAACCAAAATGGTTGCGAAAATTCCGGCGGTTAGTAGAATGAAAGGAGAAGAAGAGAATAACAGGCCCGATACGATTACAGAACCAAGAACTAGGAATAAGACCAAGAGAACAATTGTTGGTCTGTGAGATACATCTGTAGTGTACAATTCGGAATCATCTTCCGTTGTGGTCAGATCTCTCCTCTTCTTGCGCTTTTGTTGTAGTTCCAGTCTTTTTGGATCATAGGTGTCTAATTGCCCAGTTCCCAGACTCAATTTTTTGACGTTGTCTTGACCAGCGATTGCCAAAAGTTGTTCTCTTTGGGATAAAGTCTTCAGTTCAGCTCTAATTTCTCCTCGAGCAACAAGCCATAGGGCGCTCAATGCAAACAAACCGATGCCAGCCATGGTAGAGGTTTCGTTTTCCAATTGTAGAGAAAGTCCGATTGTAATCACAAGCAACCAAAGAGCCGCCGCCGCTGGTTTGAGCAATTTTTCCATCTTCTCCGCTCGAGGGAGGTAGAATGCCATCACCAAACCGGTGCAAGTAACGGAAGTCAATGATAAGTCGAAATTGGGTATGGAATCAGTAGATTCTAGAATACGGCTAGGTTCTTTGGTGGATATTGCAATAATTAGTGGAAGGGACATCAGAGCCATTCCATTGGTGAATACCGGCTCGTCCTCAGGGTCTCCTCGATAGAGAATTGAGGCGGTAGCAATAAGCAAGAGAATAATCCACATTTCATCTAATCCATGCCTCCAACCAAGTACGGCCGCACTGACCGCAATTATTCCCAAGAGTGCAATTGGTCCACCGAGTCTTTTCCCAGCAAATTCGGCACCTAAGTGGGATAATGAGACAACTGAAACCACAGCCAAGAGGGTAATTGCGGTAAAGCCACCAGCATGAGCCATGACTACGATGGTGACCATAGGTAACCACAATCCAATCGACCACAATTGCAATGCTCCCGAATCTCGAATAGAGGCTGATACTTCGGTAATTCCAAGAAATCCTGCAGCGAGATTTACTCCGGTCTCCCCTAACTGCAAATTCACAATAAGCATCAGAACTACGGAGATGATGAGATAGGCCGCGAACGGCGTTGTGGCTATGTCAATGAGATTTCCAGGGTCGGTCCAACCGTTTGCTATAATCACGGTTCGGAATGATTCGACCACAAATTCCTGCAATAAAACCCAAGACCAAGGGAGTAGTACTGTAGCGCCAGCCAGAGAAGGTGCCTGCCGCATTATTGCAAGAATTGCAGTACCTATGTGGAGCGCGGTTAGAAGCCCTAGGAGTACCAATCCCCCATCCCCTCCATTTGCTTCGGATTTTGCCGGGATTAGTACAACTAACAATACCAGAATGCCAACCGAACCAACCCATAACACACGATCAGTGACGTGATTTTGGTCCCGTAAAATGACAAATGCGGTCAGTATCGCGGCGAAAATCGTGAACGTCTCATAACGGTCGAAAAATGATACCGCTTCCGTAGAATCTCCAAAAATTAGCAATAGAGAAAATAATGCCGCTCCAACCGATAGAGGTATCGTTACTCTAAATCTTTCAACGCCTCTTACAACAAGATATGAACCTCCAAATGCGCCAGCAAGGAAGGTTACCATTCCCAATGCAAATCCAGAATCTTCTCGACTTGATACGACAGCCATTAATGCTCCAATCATTCCCAAGGAAATCGAAACTCCCCAAAGTCCAGGTTGACCAAGTCCGGCCGCCTTGAATCCCTCCGAGAACCAGTTTTCTTCTCGGGCAAAACGCGCTGCCATAGCAGCGTTAATTCCGGATACGAGCATCAATAATAGGAATAGAATTAGTGGCGTATCAAGAGGTTCGATAACCAAGGAACCAGCAGTAAATCCACCTGTAATTGCATGCATACCTATCCACAGATTCGAAGCCGCCACTCCTAGCGCGGCGAGATTTCCAGAGCCTCTGTGAAGCGCTAGACCATGGAGTAACAAGGTAGCTAATAGAATCATCACCGCGACTCCAAATTCTCCTCCAATTGATCCAGCAGTAGATCCAATAGCCAATAGAACGAGAGTTGCCTGTGCTGCGATTGCATCGTGATCATGTCGATAAGCAATGAACACGTTTAGGGCAACGAGCAGTAACAATAGAATCGCTAGAACTTCTACAGAAATGGGAAGGAAACCACCTAATTCCCATCGATTTAGTTCGATTGCAAGGCCGTAGAGGACCTTCATCGAAATTATGACCCAAGAAACCCCAAGTAAGTGCAAATTCTTGTCTGGAACCCATCGTTCTCCAAAAGCAAATCCTACACCGGCTAGAATTAGCAATAATACCAATGAAATCATTGGCGGGAACGCTGTTCCCGCAACTACGCTCAGGGCACTAAAGACGAAAATCATCGACACCATCAGTGACCAATTTACTCGTCGTTCACCATCCTTTGCCATCGAGGTAACAATGTCATCTTCGGGAGCACTGGCTACTGTTCCGTCAGAAGCTATCGCTCCTGCTTCGTTGCCTGTTGTTTCTTTGAAAGGGTCGAAGACATCGCCCAGAGCCTCATCCTCTTCTTCGGTCTCATTTCCTTCGGAATCCGGCAGATTAGAATCGGCAACTTCCTCGGATTTTTCACCTATTCCTAGGTCTCCGATGTCTAGGTTTGCACCGATTTTGAATCGACGTTCGCGAATCACGCGGTCGTCCTTCTCATCACTCACGCGCTCGCGAGGAACGGCATTCGGCGATAATCGCATCCCCGTCAGGGATAGTTGAATTACAATATCTTAGAGAAATCATCTCAACGGGTTATCCGTAATGGTTGAAAGGTAAACATCTGAGGCGTGATACATGGAGAGCACCTCGCGCTCGTCCACCACCGCTGTCTCAGCGACCCCTCTGTCGACGCACGGATTGAATCCTAGCGGCTCTGTGCATTGGAATCTGGCCTCGGATGAATTGCACGAAACGGCAGTAAAGGGTGGTGAAGCAGAGATGACAGCACACGGTGTCTTACTCGCAACCACTGGAGAACGCACCGGACGTTCACCAAATGACCGATTCATCGTAGACGAACCAGGATATGCAGATCATGTTTGGTGGGGTAAAGTGAATCGCCCAACAAGTCGCTGGGTGTTTGAGAATCTTCTCAAGAAGGTGCAATCTCACCTCGACTCAGCAGACCAATTATTCGTCAAAGACGCACATTGCGGCGCGGATACAAATTATGCAATGCCTGTCCGACTAGTTACCGAGAAGGCTTGGCACGCTGCCTTCTTCCACAATATGTTCGTTCGCAGTGACCCTTCTGAATTGAATGATCATGTTCCCGAATACACAATTTTACACGCTCCAGATTTAGTAGCCGACCCTGATGAAGATGGTGTAAATTCCGGGGTCTTCGTAATATTGGCCTTAGACCGAGGTTTGGTAATAATCGGTGGAACTCATTATGCAGGAGAAATCAAGAAAGCAATCTTCACCATAATGAATCATATTCTACCTGAAAGAGGAATCATGCCAATGCATTGCTCGGCAAATACAGATGGCGAAGAGTCGGCCCTATTCTTTGGATTGTCTGGAACAGGAAAGACGACTCTTTCCGCGGATCCTCACAGAGCATTAGTTGGTGATGACGAACATGGTTGGTCAGATGATGGCGTTTTCAATTTCGAAGGAGGCTGCTATGCCAAATTAATCGGTTTGTCTAAGGAAGATGAACCAGAAATCTATGCAACAACTAGAATGCCAGGAACCATTTTGGAGAATGTAATCCTTGATTCCAATGGAGTTCCAGATTTTGATGATGGAACCCTTACTCAAAATACTCGAGCTTCCTATCCTATCGAAGCAATAGAAAATAGAACTGCAGATTCCACTGCAGGTCATCCAAAGAATGTAGTGTTCCTGACCTGTGACGCCTTCGGAGTTCTACCTCCGCTTTCTCGATTAACTCCAGACCAAGCTGCTTACCACTTTATGTCAGGTTATACTGCAAAGGTTGCTGGAACAGAAATTGGAGTTACTGAACCTCAAGCAACATTCTCGACTTGTTTTGGTGCACCATTTATGCCTCGCCATCCGAGTGTTTACGCTGACTTACTTTCCAAGAAAATTAGCCAACAAAATGCCAATTGCTGGTTGATTAACACTGGTTGGGTAGCAGGCGGATATGGTGAATCTGATCGAATCAAAATTCGCTGGACTCGAGCTCTGTTGAATGCAGCACTACGCGGCGATTTGGAAGATGTAGTATTCGTCGAAGATGAGCGCTTCGGCTTCTCAGTACCTCTAGAATGTGAAGGTGTACCGAGTGAAATACTCCAACCAAGAGAGACATGGTCTGATAAGCAAAGATACGACAATGTAGCGAATCTTCTCGCACAAATGTTTAGGGAAAATTTCCAACAGTATGAAGAAGGATGTAGCGAGGAAGTTTTGGCATCATCTCCAAAGGTCCTACTTTGATTTATGTTCAATTGAATGTGAATCGACTTTGGAGAAAATAAAATACGAGAGAATTTCTTTCACAACATGCGCAAGATATCCGTCATACTTTCAGTGAGCATTCTATTGCTAATGTCATTTTCTTCAGCGATTCAAGAAACAGAGAAATTATCGACTCTAGAATCCGAAATGGATACACAAGCGAACGTTTCTGGCCCACTACATCTCGTCGATCCAAGCGTCCATTATGATACAATAAATGCTCTAGCATATGATGGTCAAGGAAACCTCTTCTTCGGGGGGACTCTGTGTGGTAGAGCAAATACAGAGATTAGTGTAACTGTAGAATGTGAAATTTCGTCTGAATCAGGATCAGAATCGACAATAAGTTTCGCACCTGGCTACGTCTCAGTATTAGATAAGTCAGGAGAACGTGTTGAATCACATCTATTCCATAGTGGCTATGGAGACAGAATAGACGAAATAATCACTCTAGAAAATGGCGATTTGTTGGTCTCTGGTGGATTTTGCTGGCTCTCCAATGATTGTTATCTTCAAGGAGGTGGTATGCTATTGGAGGCACCAGGAAATAATATGGACGCTTTTGTCTTCAGAATGGACTCTGATGGCAATGTAATTTGGTCTCGTGCATTTTGGTCTGCTGGCAATGATATAATTCACAGCTTAGATGAGGGTCCAAATGGCGAGATATATCTCCTCGGCTCCTTCTGCATGGATACCACCTCAAGTTGTAGACTAAATTCAGCAGCAGCAAATAGTCCACTTTCCAGAGGCGCTGCGGATATTTTCTTCACCAAGTTATCCTCCGATGGAGCGATAAATTGGGTCAAAACTCTAGGCAGCTCAACCAATGATCATGATATGTGGGGAAGTTATTACGCATTGAACCAAAAGGGCATTGTTGCAACCTCAGATGGCGGTGTGCTAATTGCAGGCTCGGTTTGTCATGATGCTACCTGGCTAGACTCTTGCTCATTCAGGTTCAATCCACAAGAGGTAATAGAAAGAGAAGATGGATTCGTGGCGAAATATTCTGCAAATGGCAGCTACCAATGGCATGAACAAATTGGAGGAAGTGGTTTCGATTCGGTCCAGGTAACCGTAGAATTGGATGATCATAGAATACTAGTTGGAGGAAATCACTTTTCCCCAAACTTCACCGCTGGAGAACTTGTTGTAACGAATCCTGGGGGTTCGGATGCCTGGTGGGCGATACTGAATCACACATCTCAAACATGGGAAGGATTGTGGGATTCGGAAGACACTGCATGGACAGTGGTTCATTCTGCAGCTGTAGGCTCTAATGGGGAGATTGTAATTGCAGGTTCTGCTTGTTGGCAGGTTCAGCCTTGTGAATTAAATATTGGAGGTAAAACTTGGCAAGGTAGTTCTTATGGAATTGGATGGGCGATGAAGGTCGACACCGAGGGTAACGGAGAATGGATTAGAGGTGTTCAGTCATCCACAAGAGGTAATACTCACATCAATGCTGTAGAAATCAATTCACATGGTGATGTTGCATTATCTATGGAAGTTTGCGCTAGTGATGAAAATAATGCAGACTGCTATCATTCTATGGCGGGACAGAATCTCGGGCCTGTGAATAATGCCAGTGCTATACGTGTAATTATTTCTGATTACGATCGTGATGGTGTTTCCAACTCAGAAGATTCCTGTGCAGATGGCCAAGAAGGATGGACAAGCGATGCCTCAAACGACAATGACGCAGATGGCTGCAATGATATTACGGAAGACCTAGATGACGACAATGACGGTTGGCTAGATTCGGAAGAAATTGCTTGCTCTCAGTCACCAATAGATGCATCTTCTATGCCAACCGATACTGATGGCGATGAAATCTGCAATAATCTCGACAACGATGATGATGATGATGGCTATCTTGACGTTGAAGACGCGTTTCCTTACAATTCCGAAGAATGGGTAGACAATGATATGGACGGAATAGGAGATAATCAGGACGATGACGATGACAATGATGATTGGAAAGATCATCAAGACGACTTCCCTAACGAAGCATGCGCCTACATTGATTCGGACGGAGATGGTCGCCCCGATTCTTTCGTAATTCCAAATTGCCCTACCTCGTTAGAGGAAGACGTTGATGATGACGGAGATGGAGTCGACGATACCGTCGATGCCTGGCCATTGGACCCAGCGATGGGACTGGATACAGATGGAGATGGTCTCCCTGACAAACACAAATCAGGATTAACCGGTTCAATAGCCGAGGACACAGATGACGATAATGATGGTTATCTGGATACAGAAGACGATTTCCCACTCGACGCTAATCGTTGGTTAGACACCGATGGTGATGGTATTGATGATTCAATAGATACCGATAGAGATGGCGATGATTGGAGCGATATAGACGAAGAGAATTGTGGCACGGATTCAATGGATAGTGGAGATTGGCCTACTGATTCAGATAATGATGGAATCTGCGATGCAATGGATAAGCAAGGAATAACTGAAGTCTTTTCAGGTGGAATTGGAATTGCATTTGCTCTCGCTTTCTTGCTAATTCTAGGCGCAATTGCCTACTCTAGGCAAGAATCTTCGCTAGTTGAATCAAATCCTCAGATTCCTCCTCCTCCATCACTTGATGAGGTAATGGAAGTAGAAGTAGAGGAAGATTCAGATTAGAACTGCAAACCATTTCCGTTAAATCTGAAATCGATTTGATTCAATCGTGCGCATCAACCCAGTTGTGATATTGACGGTATTATTACTGTCGTCTACGACTGTTGGATGCCTCTCCAATTCGCAAGAAAATAACGGTATTGAATTAACTGTAAATTATGAATTTACAAATGGTACGATTGTTGAAACATACGTTGATGGAGATTTACAATCTAAATTGAACATCATCCTAGATTTCGATTTTTCAACAACAAGCTCAGAGCATGAGTTAGTTAGTTTTGGAATAGATCCTAATGATGGTCGAAGCCCAATTTTAGTAGCCGCAGAAACATCACAAACGGTTTCGGTAGAATTCTTCGAGCACGGGATTTACCATCTAGATGTATTTGCAGTCGACGAGATGGAATCAAGAGAGAACCTAACAATTGTTGTCAGAATCGAACTCAATATCGAATGGAATGAAGATACAACGAATGAGCCAACTCCCCTCGAAATAGACTCCATACCCAAGAATGGGGGACCATATCCTTTGATGATAATTATTGACTCAAATGTGGAAAATCCAGAATTAATCGAGAATGTTGGAGGCGGTAGAGAAGTGGAAATCACTTGGCGTCTTTTCGATGAGGCAGAGGACGCCTGCTTGATTCGTCCAACAACCGTCGACGAAGGTGAAATCGCAAATTGGAAGGTACATCACAGGATAACAAACGAAATTCATGACCTAAGAATTAGTTATGATAGTGGCCAAGATTACATAGACATCGATCAATCGATATCAATTCTATATGAGGAAATTGAGTCTCCACCAAATCCTTGAGATAAAGGCGGGCTGGGGCAAACAGAATGTCTTCTGAACTGCACGTAGTAACCGGCGCCTTCGGTTATAGTGGCAGATGGATAGCAAAGCAACTCCTGTCTGAAGGAAAACAGGTTCGTACCCTTACCAATGCTGCCGCCCGAGATGACCCATTCGATGGTGCAGTTGAGGTTCACCCATTGAATTTCGATGATTATGAATCATTGGTTGAATCTTTGAAAGGTGCAGATGTACTCTATAACACATATTGGGTTCGGTACAACGATAATCAGCGGAATTTTGACCATGGAATCGCTGTTGAAAATTGCAAGCAATTGTTTGATGCTGCTAGCGAAGCAGGAGTTAGGAGAGTAGTCCATTTCAGTGTTGCAAAACCCGACCAAGCCCCAGGTTGGACTTACTTTGTAGGTAAGGTTGAGACCGAGAGATTGCTCAGGGAATCCGGGCAATCCTACGCCATCGTTAGACCAACGGTATTCTTTGGCGGTGGCCGAAATGTTCTGATCAATAATATCGCTTGGATAATGAGAAAATTCCCAATATTCGGGGTATTTGGTTTTGGCAAGTATCCAATCCAGCCAGTGCATATTCGTGATGTAGCAAGGGTGTCGATTGAACTTGGAGCAAGTGATGAAAACATCACTCGAGATATTGCCGGCCCTGAGAGATTTACCTACAGGGAATTTGTATCCTTGATAGGAAAGAGTATGGGAGTGAAGAGATTGATTATTCCAATTCCTCCAATCGTTGGTTGGTTAGCGGGGAAAATGATGGGAATCTTCCTGCGTGACAGAGTCATTACCAGAGCAGAGATTCGTGGATTGATGAACGGTTTGGTAGCATCAGAAGAAGAGCCGTTAGGAGAAATCAGATTTAGTGAGTGGATTGCAGAAAAAGGCTCGGATTTAGGTAGAGAATATCAAAACGATTTGCAAGAAAGAAGGTATACCATATAATCCCAGAAATGCATGATATCTGTAGTGCAGACATCGGAGATTCCATACTATGCGGTCAATGAATCAACACAATTTTCAAGATAGTCCCGCATCCATCTAATGGTATGAGGCGACGAGCTCTAACCGGTTTCTTTCTTGTCTGCCTGTTTTTCCTATCGATGATGTTACCGATTAGTTCAGCACAAGTAGAGAATCCAACCCCTACTTGGGTCGATTGCTGGGCGAGTAGTGAGGATCAGATTTCAGAGGAAATGTATGAATTCTGTAATGAACATCATTCAATTGCTCCAGAAAAGAGACTTTATGGAATCCGTTGGGTGTTCCTAAATGTATCACAGGATAAGATTCCTAATGACTGGGTAGACATCCAACTCACCAATCTAAATGCTGTATTTTCAAAATGGAATTTTCGCTTTCAAACTAGTGAACAGGTTGTCATTGAAGATGCCATAGCAGAATCCAATGATTATCATCAAAAGTGGACTTTACGCGAAATTTTACCCGACCTTCGAGCTCAGCTAGGACTGTCTGATGAAGAGCAACAAGCACTAATTGATCTCAAGGAACAGTTGGCGGAAAGGCACGTTTCACAACGGTCTCTAGATGAATTAACACTAGATGAAGAATTCAATACAGCAGGCGCATTTCGTCTTGCATCAAGGGCACGTTCAGAGGATATCACCGTGGTCATTAGACCAAATTTAGACGCCGGAGGAAAGAGCGGAGGTCCTAATGATGAATTCCAATCTGCCGATGGTGGAGCAGTCGAGTTAAACACAAATTTGCTCAGCAGTGGTGCACTAACCACATTACCGCACGAAATGGGTCACTACTTTGGCCTCAGCCATACCCATGTCTTAGGATTCAATACCCCCGAAGCAGAGTTCGATTTCAACAACCTATGGAGTAGGATGGCATTCGGTGGAGATGCTCTCCGTCGTGCAGTTGGGGAAGATTACTCTCAGCCATTTGGAGAACAATGGATCCCATACTCTGCAACCGAACAGGAGGTAGAGGAATTCAATCAGCTAATCCCAGAGTCTTTGGTATGGTCAGTGTGGAGATTAACCTATCATGGCGATCATCAGGATTTTGACAATCTTGCAGAATTCATAGCCGCCGGCGAAGCTGGAGAAACGATTTATCGCAAGAATTTCCAACGCAACTATGTCCTAGATGATCAAGCCCCTGAATGGTGGGGCAATAACTGCATTTGGAATGATTTGGAACAACAAGGTCAATGTCGCTATCATGAACCAATGCAAGTTTTTGACTACAATGATTCAACAATACAAGATGTCATTTTTTTCGAGAATGGAACATCTTCCAATTTGATGAGTTACATTACTCCCGATTATGACAATGTATCCTCTCGTAATGGCTTGTCAAGTGAACAGATAGACAAGATGAGGTTTGGAGCTAACACACCAACCCGTCTCCTTCTACGAAACCATTGCTTGGGAACTTCCCTATGTGATGGCTGGCCAGAACAAACTGACCCTTCAGGAGAAGAGGAAACTCTTGAGGAATTAGATAACGAACACACTGAAGGCAACTCAACACCAGTCATTGAGATGATTGCTACAATAATTGCAATTCTCCTAATTATTCCTGGTTGGGCAGTTGCACTACTTGCAATATTCGCATATTTCGTGAGAAAATCTAGGAAAGAAAATTGAAAATTTTGAATCATATGGAACGGATTATTTAGTGAAAATTATGGATATAGCCTAACTATATCCCACCCCTCACTCTTCCTAGTTAGCACTACCCTATCATGCATCCTGCTGGGCCTTCCTTCCCAGTACTCAACCCTGTCTGCTCGTATCGTATAACCGCCCCAGAAAGGCGGTAAGGGAATCTTATGGCCATCGAACTCTGAGTCGTACTGCTTGAACCTCTCCTCGAGCTCCTCCCTTGAGCCCAGTGGCCTGCTTTGATCGGATGCCCAAGCTGCCACTCTGCTCTTCCTCGGGCGTGAGGAGTGGTAGTCCTCAACGAGGCCTCTATCCATCTGATTCGCTACACCCTCGATTCTCACCTGCCTCTCCATCTCTGGCCACCATATTGTAGCTGAGACCGTGGAATGGCCCTTGATTTCGATGGACTTATTGCTCTCTAGGTTAGTGAAGAAGCCGATGTAGTCCCCCTCTAGGTGCTTTAAGAGGACCATCCTGTTTCTAGGATTCCCTCTCATATCAACAGTAGCGATGTTCATCGCGTTGGGCTCTGTAACGCCGGCGTCTATGGCGTCCTGGACCCATTTCGAGAGAAGCTCCAGGGGCTTGTTTTGATTGTCTATCTCGATTGGGACGCCATGTCCGTAGTCTCGCCTGACGTCTCTCATGAAAGTACTAGGCAAGACTCGGTATTTCTATCCGTGTCTAATATACCAGCTGTACCTCTGAGGCCGAGCTTAGCTCTATGACTCCCGGAGGACCACTCCATTTGATCTTGTCATCGGGCACTATCAGGGCACCATCTCCCTCAATGTGTCCAAGCGTGGCCTTCACTGAGGCAAACGAGCAGTAGAGAGTGGCATTTTCGGTTATTGTAGCCATCATCTGGGAGACCACCGTTGAGTCTGGCCCCATCTCCTTGTTCAGTTCGTCAATGTAAGACGGATCGAGGAGCCTAGTACCAGCTGCCGCGAAGAAGACGCTGACATCATGCCCCTCCTCTATCGCTCTGGAGGCACATGCAACGCCGACTATCGTTTTGAGTGTGTCATTCTTCGGCTCTGATACAAATTTCACGAAGTACTTCCTGCTCAGGTACCTTAACGACGGCAATGGTATTTTTGTTATTTGTCACTACAACTTCACGATTAGGAGACACTTCCGAGTGAGTTGATAGTTATCGTTCCGCCCATGTTCGAATGGTTCTGGCAGTAATAATACAGGGTGTTGGGGGCGTCCAAGGGCACGGTGAAAGACATGACGTTTCCACTAGTGCTGACTCCCGATGTGTATTGATTGCCGTTGGCACTGGTACCGAGCTTGAAGGGGTGGGAAGATGGTACTGATGAGAGGTCGAAGTTGTAAGTAAAGCCCCTGTAAAGAGTAATGGTTCCTTGCTGTATACCGTCGATGAAATACTTGCCGGATGAAACTGTCACCGTCATTTCCATCACAACAGGCATGGTTCCATCAGCTCCGTCGGCCCCATCAGCGCCGTCCGCACCATCAGCTCCAGCCGGTCCCTGCGGCCCCTGCGGTCCTTGGGCCCCATCAGCACCGTTACACACGTATACAGTCTGGTCGATCTCAGATGGCGAGAGTGTTCCGTCCCCGTTATCGTCCATGCCTATCTGAATCTTCACTCCGCCGTTAGCG
>Ga0209433_10000064_pt1 | contig 32164 bp, 30 predicted proteins | sample METZYME_5_50m_FD_187552 | JGI IMG/M metagenome (GOLD analysis project Ga0209433, IMG submission 187552) | Marine microbial communities from oxygen minimum zone in mesopelagic equatorial Pacific - METZYME_5_50m (SPAdes) (version 2) | ecosystem: Environmental > Aquatic > Marine > Oceanic | place...
AACTTTTTTGTGTACCAAAAGTGTTTCCATTGCACCACAGATCCCATATCTGTATGTCTTAGCGTTAAAAGAGATATCTTCTGCTTTTTTTAAATTAGCACTTTCATCAACATATACGTGACAAAGTCCATCAAGATGTTTAATGACCGGTACTTTAGATTCATCAGTAATTAATTGAACTAACCCTTTTCCGCCTCTTGGAATAATAACATCCAAGTATTTATCTAAATGAAGCAGCGACTTCACAGCCTTTCTATCTGTAGTCTCTACTAGCTGAACGCAATGTTTGGGTAACCCAGACTTTTCAAGTCCCTGTTGAAGACAATTCCATATAATCTTGTTAGATAAAATTGCTTCAGAACCTCCTCTTAAAAGACAAGAATTCCCAGATTTAAGACAGAGTGCAGCTGCGTCAGCAGTAACATTCGGTCTTGATTCATATATTATCCCTACAACACCGAGCGGTACTCTCATCTTGCTAATTTCTATTCCAGAAGGAGTTGGCCCCATGTCGGTAATTTCCCCAATTGGATCGGGCAGATCGGCAACTACTTTTAAACCAGAAATCATCGAATCTATCCTATCGTTGTTGAGCTCAAGTCTATCAATTAAAGCAGAGCCTATAGATTTTTCTTTTGCGATCGATAAGTCCTTCAAATTTTCCTCGAGTATTTTTTCTCTGGATAATTCGATTTTTTCTGCAATACATTTCAAAGCTTCATTTTTTTGCTCTAGTGAAGCTTGAGAAAGGACGATAGAAGCCTCTTTAGCCTCTTGTCCCAATCTATTCATATAAGAATTTAGTTCTTTACTATCTGACATTCTTGAATATTCTACCTAACTATCGAAGCTTTCAAAGACCTAAGATGTTCGAATTTACTGAAATAATTGTATGGTTAGAAAACAATCCTGAGTGGATAGCTTTTGGAATAATTGGAGCTTCATTTATTGAATCTTTTGCATTGATAGGAATACTGGTTCCAGGGGTTGTTTTGTTGGCGATCATCTCAGGATTAGCTGCAACTTCATTAACTATTTTTGAAGTTGTTTTATTAGCATATGTCTCAAGTTTAATTTCTGATATAGCAAGTTTCTTCATAGGTTTCAGTATAAGAAATTCTTTAAATAAAATATGGCCCCTAAGCCGGTATCCTGAATTTCTCTCTAGAGGGCAAGTTTTCTTCAAAAATTATGGAATGATTGGACTGTTTGTAGGTAAATTCATTGGTCCAGTTAGACCAGTATTACCAATAATTGCAGGTTCTCTTAGTATGGACAGAAGAAAGTTTGTCTTAATAGAGATTATTTCTTGTTTTCTTTGGGCTTTGGCTTACACAATACCCGGATACTATGCCGGGCAAGCTATTGTGGCAGAGAATAACAATCCCATTTATTCCGTATGGTTTTGGATAGGCTTTGTTGTTTTATTTTTACTAATAAGATACCTTAGTAAAAAATTTTCTAAACTATGACAGAAATATACCCAGATCATCCTAACTTACGGGGCAATTATGCCCCTTTGAGAATGGAATGTGACATTCAAGATTTGATTATTGAAGGTGAAGTGCCTAGAGAGCTTTTTGGAAGTTATTATAGAAACGGTCCTGACCCTCAATTTCCACCTATGGATGGAGATTATCATTGGTTCGCTGGAGACGGAATGATACATGCCTTTCATTTCGAAAATGGAAAAATTTCTTATCTTAATCGATGGGCTCAAACATCAAAATGGAAACAAGAAAGAAAGGCTGGTAGATCCTTGATAAATGCTCTTAATCCCATGCAAGTAGATCCAGAATTTGATTTTGAAATATCTGATGGAACAGCAAATACAAATATAGTTTTTCATTCAGGCAAACTTCTGGCTCTAGAAGAAGGTCATAAACCTTTCGAGCTTGATCCTCTTACATTGAAATCCAAAGGTTCATGGGACTACCAAGGTAAACTAAACTCAGCAATGACAGCTCATCCTAAAATCGATCCTGAGACTGGAGATATGATCGGATTTAGTTATGGTTTTGGTGTTAATAAGATGAGTTATTTTGTCGTTAACTCAGCCGGCATAATGACAAAATTCGAAGAATTTGAAACGCCATACTCAAGCATGGTCCATGACTTCGTTGTGACTACAAAACATGTAATTTTCCCAATATTCCCTCTTGTTATTGATTTTAACTTAATCGCAGAGGGCAAATCGCCGATAGCTTGGGATGTCAATAGGCCAAGTCAGATTGGAATTATGCCTAGGGATGGTTCTTCGATGGATATAAGATGGATAGAAAGCGATCCATGTTACGTTTTTCATCCAATGAATGCGTTCGAAAAAGGAGATAAAATCATAGCCGATATGATGCAATTTGAAGAAGCACCTATGTTTCCCCATCTAGATGGTTCGAGACCTGATTTAAAGAAAGGTGAGGCTAGATTAAATAGATGGGAAATAGATTTGAGCTCGAATTCAGGGTCGATTAAAAAACAGTATCTAGATGACAGTATAGGTGAATTCCCAAGGTTAGATGAAAGAAAATCGATGTCAGAGTATCGGTATGGATATTACGCATCGAATAATGGTAATTCCCCAAAAGGAGTGAGCTTCAATACCATTGCAAATTATGACTTCAATACTGGCTACAAAGACAGTTTTACCTTATCTGAATTTGATGCCGTTGGAGAACCCATTTTTGTTCCCAAAAATAAAGATTCCAAAGAAGGGGAAGGTTTCTTAATTGCCTTAGCTTACTTAGGAAGAGAAAACCGTTCAGACTTGATGATTTTTGATGCAGAAAATATTGCAAGCGGACCTTTAGCAAAAGCTATGCTACCGCATAGAATTCCTTATGGCTTCCATGGTAATTGGCGCCAAGGCTGATCAGCCTCCTAATCTTTTTATAATTTCCTTCAGATAGTCTAACTTTTGACTGTTACCATCTAACTCAAGAATGGATTGTTTTTCTTGAGACCTCAAAGGCAAAATACTTGCCAATATGTAACAAACGCTTTTGGAACTATTAAAATCTACTTCTAAGTTTAGCTTTTTAATTTCTGGATGACGGATAATTTCTTCAATCATGTTCCACAAATCCTTGTATTGTGGCTCATTAGATAGGTCATTATCTTCTTCATCAATAATTTCTATATTCCCAAGCAAGAGTTCATCATCTTGTCTCCAGGTTTCGAAGATGTTTACTTTAGATTTTCCTTTAACGGTAATACCGAGTAATCCGTTATCGAGCTGATTGAAATCAACTATCTCTACATAAGTTCCAATATCGTGAATAGAAATGGGCCCCTCTCTACTCAATGAAGGTTCCTCTTTAGTGAGAACAATAGAAAATCCCTCTGCATCACCAAGGCATTTTTTTATCATGTCAATATATCTGGGTTCGAATATTTGCAAAGGCAAAAGTGCTCCCGGAAGAACATTGATTGATAGAGGGAATAAAGGTGAAGTAAAGTTATCACTCATTCTTAAATCTCTCTATAACCTTATTTGATAAATCTGAGAAATCACCATTTGACATCACTAACAGAATATCTCCCTCCTTAGATAAAGCCTCGAAGTCTTCTACAAAAATGTCCACATCAGATATCTGAAAAAATTTAGAAGGATTTTCCGTAGTTAATTTCTTGGCTTGTTGTTCGTCTTCGCTTCTCCAGAAAACCATATCAGCATCAACTACTGACTCTGTCAAACTATTATCATGATACCCCGATTTCATTGTATTTGACCTTAGTTCTATAGCTGCGATTAAACGACTTTGTGGATATCTTTTTTTTACACCGTTTAAAGTGCTTCGGATTGCAGTAGGATGATGCGCAAAATCCTCAATTAATATTAATTCATTTGTATCCAATAGAGTATCTTGCCTTTTTGCTACGCCCTTAAAGGTAATCAAAGATTTCAAAGATGCATCCAAAGAAATTCCATATTGCTGTACTGCTAAGACTGCTGACATTGCATTTCGAGCGTTGTGTTCACCGAGAAAGTCCCAATCTAATTCACCTAGTGTTTCTCCCAATTTATAAACTAAATCTTTTTGTCCTTCACTAAGATTTATGCTGTTCGCCTCTTTTCCCTGAAGATCATAGGTAATAAGATCACTCCAACATCCCATCTCAATCACTTTCTTAATATTTTCGTCATCAGATGGATAAATTATTTTTGCATCACTCGATAATGATCTCAACAGATGATGAAACTCTCTGTAGATAAAGGTAATGTCAGGAAATATGTCTCCATGATCAAACTCCAAGTTATTTATAATTAGTGTCTCAGGACGATAGTGTATAAATTTTGATCTCTTATCAAAAAAAGCTGTATCGTATTCGTCGGCTTCAACCACGAAAATATTACTTTTTCCAAATTTAGCAGATTTTTGAAAGTTTTTTGGTTTTCCTGCGATCAAGTATCCAACATCAATCCCTTGATCTTGTAAAATCCAAGAAATCATAGCTGTAGTAGTTGTTTTTCCATGAGTTCCTGAAACTGCAATAACTTGTTTATCTTTTAAAACATTCTTATACAACCAGTCAGGTCCTGAAATAATATTTAGTCTATTAGATAGCAGATATTCAACTGCAGAATTCCCTCTAGACATTGAATTTCCAACGACAAATTCATCTGCCTCAGGAAGGTCGGAAATATCAAATCCCTCCATGATTTCTATACCCATATCCTGAAGATGATCTGACATAGGTGGATAGAAATTGGTATCACACCCTGTTACTTCTAAACCTTTTTCTTTTGCTAAAAGAGCAAGTCCTCCCATAAAGGTGCCGCAAATACCAAGTATATGGACCTTTTTTTTAGACATAATTCCATTATAGCTTTCAAGAATGATTACAAGATAGATTTGTTTTAAAGTAAGATGCAAAAGATGAAAGCCAAAAACGCTATTTATGCTCAATCAGGCGGTGTTACATCGGTTATTAATGCTACTGCTTATGGCGTGATAGAGGCATCGAAAAAAACAAAAAAAATTAATAAACTCTATGCAGGGCGCAATGGAATTCTAGGAATTTTAAAAGAAGAAATCATAGATACATCTTTCGAAGATTTGAAAGAATTAAAAAAATTATCACATACTCCTGGTGGAGTCTTTGGTTCCTGCAGACACAAGCTTAAAGATCCTTCAAAAAATATAAGAGAATTTGAGAGGCTTATAGAAGTATTTAGAGCCCATGATATTGGTTATTTTTTTTACAATGGAGGTGGAGACTCTCAAGATACTACTAATAAGATAGCTCAATTTACCAAACTTGCTGGCTTTCCAGTAACTTGTATAGGCATACCTAAAACAATAGATAATGATTTACCCTTCACTGATAATTGTCCTGGTTTTGGTTCGGTTGCAAAATATATTGCCACATCTACCAAGGAAGCTGCACTGGATGTCAAAAGTATGTCAAACAGCTCAACAAAAGTTTTTATCTTTGAAGTCATGGGCAGACACGCTGGTTGGATTGCTGCTTCTTCGGGACTGGCGCAATCCAAAGAAAATTCTGCACCTCATTTAATTCTTCTTCCAGAAGTACCCTTTAACGAAGGAAAATTTGTCAAAAAAGTTAAAGAAGCAGTAAATAGTGATGGATATTGCGTGATAGTTGTTTCAGAGGGCACTAAGTATAAAAATGGAGAATTCCTTGCAGATGCTGGAACCATTGATTCTTTTGGACATAAACAACTTGGTGGAGTTGCGCCAAGGGTAGCGGAAATAGTTCATAAAAAATTGAAATATAAATATCATTGGGCTGTTTCTGATTATTTGCAAAGATCTGCAAGACATATTGCTTCTCAAGTCGATGTAGAACAGGCATATGCCGTTGGCAGAGCAGCAGTCGAATATGCAACCGCTGGAGAAAACGCGATTATGCCGGTAATAGTTAGAGAAAAAACTAAGCCCTATAAGTGGAGAATAGACAAAGTTGAATTATCTAAGGTCGCAAATGTTGAAAAAAAGATTCCAAAAAAATTCATCTCTAAGGATGGTTTCGGTATAACTCGATCCTGTAAGAATTACCTAAATCCTCTAATACAGGGAGAGGCATGGGCGCCTTTCAAAGACGGGGTAATTCATACAGCTTCTCTTAAAAACAAGTCTGTAAAGAAAAAACTTAAGAACTTTAAAGCTAACTAAGAACTTTAAATTCAATCCCTGCATTTTCAAGCCTTTTGACTAAAACATCGCCTAGTCCCACCGCAGATGTCAATACTCCGCCGTATTCATTTCCGCCTGGTAAATCGTCTGATCTTGCAAGTGCAAGAGCTGATTCGCAGACCATCTTTGCAGTAGATTTATAGCCGGGATCTCCAGATCCGTACATGGAACAAATTTTTCTTTCATTATCTTCCGAAAATGCAACAAAAGTAGCTCTGAACCAACCTTTATCTTGAGTTTCTTGACTAGGTCCCTCGCCTGGCTTTAAGAGAAAAGGCCTCACTAAACGTTTCAAAGGTGTGCCAATTACTAAAAATGCCAAAATTGATGCATAGGATGCTAGCCTTGCCATTCTCTTTGTAGAAAATAAACCATGTTCTCCAAAGGTGAAGTTATTTCCATAGGGTTGCTGATTTTGAGCCATTAAAGCTGCAGATCTTCTAACAACTCTGGTGTTTGCAACAGCCATCATGCCAACCCCAGACCATCCCTTTAAACCTTCTACTTGTTTAATAACAAAACCATCTTTTGATTTCTCTCTCTGTTCCTTAGTAACACTATCTTCGGGGTTCAAAACAAAAGGGTCTCTCATTTCCTTACTCAGTCCATCCATAGTAAAAATTGTCTCAGTTGTACCGCCAGAAGCTCCGCCTTGGGCCTCCTGATATACATCGACTCTTGAAACGGGTTTATTGAATTGCGATATAGTAAAGAACGATCCAATATCGGATGGGACTGAATCGTAACCGCAAGACGGTATAATCCTAATACCTTTTGAAGCTGCTTCGTTATGATGTTTGTCAATAAGGCCCCTAACCCAGTGATTTTCTCCAGTGATATCCGTGTAGTGCGTACCATTTTCTACACAAGCCTGAACTAATAAAGAACCATATCTTGCAAAAGGACCTGCTGTGGACAATACAACCTTAGTTTGAGCAGTTAATGCCCTAAGAGCATCTAAGTCACCACCATCTGCAACGATCACATCACAATCGAGGTCATATTCCGATTTTATATTTTCCAACTTTTCTTTATTTCTTCCAGACATTGCCCAGCTCAAATCGGAATAATTATCCCTCAGATATTTACAACAAATCTGCCCGGTAAATCCGGTAGCCCCATAAAGTACTATTTCGTATTTTTCGCCCATTATGTTTTAAGTATTTTACCTACTCCTCCAAAAGTTATTATCGTTTTCCCATCTACAGTAATATCCCCCTCAGAAAAACCTAAGGACTTGCCAATTTTTTTTGGTTTACACCTGATCAATAACATGCTGTCTAAGGGAGCAGGAGCCAAGAACTCAGTATGAAAACTTACAGTTGTAACAAGACTATTCCTGTCTTTCATCATGGAAGAAGTGAGACAAAAATCAGCTAAAGCCATTAGCGCTCCTCCGTGCACTGACTCATAAAAATTACTATTTTCCTTTTTGGCGAAAAAGATCATAAATAATTCATCATTTTCTTTTTTGTAATAACCCGGACCCATGTTTTCTATGTGTGGTTGTGGGATTTTTAACTCTTTAAAGCCTTCTGGTATTTCTTGATCTGTCATACCATGATTATAATCTCAGGAAACAAAAATAATAAACATATCGAAGTTTAAATATTTAGGAAATAAATCTTATGAGTGGAATTTTAGAAGGTGTGAAAGTTTTAGATTTTGGTAGGTATATCGCAGGACCATTTTGTGGTGCTTTATTAGCAGATTATGGAGCAGAGGTTATTAGAGTTGAAAGAGTTGATGGTAGCGAGGACAGGTATGTAACTCCTGTCAGCAAAGACGGTCAAGGAGCGATGTTTTTGCAACTTAACCGAAATAAATTAGGACTTACCCTTAATCCAACCAAGGATAAAGGTAAGGAGATAGTCAAGAAACTTGTGGAAAAAGCTGACATAGTTATCGCTAACCTTCCTGAGCAAACACTAAAATCGATGGGTCTTGACTACGATAAGTTGAAATTGATCAATGAAGGAATAATTCTTACTTCCAATACCGCATTCGGAACTACGGGACCCTATGCCGATAGAGTTGGATTTGATGGAGTAGCACAAGCAATGTCAGGAGCCATGGATATGACAGGAGATCCTGATCAACCTACTAAAGCTTACGCACCTTACGTAGACTTTTGCAGTGCGTCGCTAGCAGCATTTGGAACTTTACTGGCTTATATTGAAAAACAAAAAACAGGCAAAGGCCAAAGAGTTCAAACTTCATTGCTTCAAACTGCACTCACAACGACGAATAGCCTATTAATTGAACAAGAGATACTCAATGTAAACAGAATTGCTTCTATGAATAGGGCTCAGACTTCCGGACCTTCAGATACTTTCCAAACTAAAGATGGTTGGATACTTGTACAAACGGTGGGAAAACCTCTTTTTGAGAGATGGGCTAATCTGATGAATGAAGAAAGTTGGCTCACAGATGAAAGATTTAAAGATGACCTTAGTAGAGGAGATAACGGACATTTAATTAGCGAAAGAATGTCTCTGTGGTGTGCAGAAAGAACTTCAAAACAGGCTATTGAAGAACTTGAGAAATCTAGAATACCTGTTGGTGAGGTACTCAAGGCAGAGGAGACACTTAATGAAGAACACATCCTTGAGAAAGGTTCTTTTATTAAAATGAAGTATCCAACTATGGAGAAAGAATACTCTGTTGTTGGGCCTGCAGTAGAGTTATCGCAAAATCCAGGCAAAATAGTTAAAAGATCGCCAGAGCTTGGTGAGCATAATCAAGAAATATTAAGTGGACTAGGTTATAGTCTTGAGGAAATTGAAAAATTAAAAGAAGAGAGAATTATTTAGGAGATTAAAAATGGACTTTAAACTGTCAAATCAGCAGAAAGAGCTGCAGGAGACCGCTAGGAACTTCGCCCAAAATGAAATGGTAGCTGTGGCTGACTCAATGGAAAAAAGCAGCGAACCTCTATCAAAAGAGTGGCTAAAAAAGTATGCGGAGATGGGTTTTTTGGGTATCAATGTATCAGAAGAATATGGAGGCTTAGGTTTATCAAATCTAGATGCATTACTAGTTATGGAAGAATTTGCAAAAATTTCTTCTGCTGTAGCTTTTCCTATATTTGAAAGTTGTGTCGGACCTGTAAAGGCTATTGAACACTTTGCAACTGAAGAGCTCAAACAAAAAGTAATTCCTGAAGTCTGCAATGGAAATATAGTTGTTGCTGTATCGATGTCCGAACCAAATGCGGGCTCAGCTTTGACAGATTTAACAACTAAGGCAGTGCTAGAAGATAACAAAATGTTACTAAATGGTAATAAAAGGTGGTGTTCTGGGGGAGGACACTCCGATGGATACGTTGTTTATTGCAGAATGTCAGACGACCCAGGCGCTAATGGTATTGGTGCAGTCTATGTTGAAAAGGATTCTGACGGAGTAAGTTTCGGTCAACAAGAAAAATTAATGGGTTGGAATGGCATACCGTCTGCGGACATCTATTTTGATAATGTTGAGATTCCTCCAGAGAACGTGATAGTAGAAGCAAATGGAGGTTTCAAAAAACTTATGGAAGCCTTTGATCTTGAAAGGTGCGGAAATGCAATTATGTGCTTAGGTCAAGCATCGGGCGCATTAGAGAATGCCATAGAATATGTACAAGAAAGGGAGCAATTTGGTAAACAGATTGTTGAATTCCAAGCAGTCCAAATGAAATTAGCAGAAATGGCAATGAAAGTTGAAGCGTCAAGATTACTCATCCATCGTGCAGCTCATAATGCACAGGAAGGATTTCCTAGCATCTTCGAATCTAGTGTTGGTAAATGCTTCTCAAATGAAACAGCAAGAGAAGTGGTAGCCTCGGCTATGCAGTTAATGGGCGGTTACGGCTTCAATAAGGAGTATGGAATGGAGAGGAAATACCGAGATGTTTGGGGATGGGGCATTGCAGGTGGAACAATAGACATTCAGAAAATAAATATTGCGTCTGCCATGGTGGGAAAAAGATTTAACCAAAGAAAATAATTACTTTAATTCGAGTATTATCCTTTCTAAGTTTGTCACGAGCTCGTCCTTTTCGTCCTCTGTTAAAAAGTCTCCTATAGGAACCCTTTCGCCTTTTGATGAAACAATAATGTGCGCAGGATACCAAGGATGTTCAGGTCTCTCTACAGAAACAAATGACCACATGCGAAAGTATTCCCATACCTCGTCAGCCTTTCCTTCTCCTTTTTCAATCTTAAGCTTATCTTTTGTGAGAGTTATAACTTCTTGCTTGTAGGTATTTTTCATAACCAAATAAACGCAAATAGCAACAAATATTATCTCTAAACCTGCGAATGGAAGAATCATTGTAGCGCCTGCCAGAGCAAAGCCAATTCCAATAGTTAAGCAAGTAAAGGCAATTATTAAAATAAATAAAAGGCTGGTTTTCCAGTCACTGGACTGATTAGGTCGAAGCAAAATACGATGTATATTATCTTCTATGTTAGTTTCTATTTTGACCATACAAAAAGGGTATCTATAATATAGTTCTCGCCCAAAAATTTCTGCAATGAAAAAAGACAGCAATAAAAGTGAATTAAGAAATATTTATGATAGCGTCATGCTACCTAACTATTCTCCTGCCGATTTCATCCCTGACAGGGCTTTAGGTTCAAGATTATGGGACAAGGATAACAAAGAATATATAGATTTTGGAGGGGGAATTGCAGTAAATTCTCTAGGTCATTCTAATCCTACGCTGGTAAGTGCATTAAACGAGCAATCAAAAAAATTCTGGCACATTAGTAATTACCTAACTAATCAACCTGCCATTGAACTGGCAAAAAAAATGACTGATCTTACCTTTGCTGAAAATGTTTTCTTCAGTAACTCAGGATCAGAAGCGAATGAGGCTGCAATTAAAATAGCAAGGAAATATCACTCCTCAAGAAATAATCCAAGGAATGAGATAGTTTCTTTTAAAAACTCATTCCACGGTCGATCAATCTTAAATATATCTCTTGGAAATTCAGAAATGCATAGAAGCGGATTTGAACCCCTCATGCCGGGTATAAAGCAAGGTGAATTTAATGATATTTCGAAATTAAAAGAACTTATTTCAGATCAAACCGCTGCTGTAATAGTTGAGCCCGTTCAAGGTGAAGCAGGTGTATATGAAGCGAGCAAGGATTTTATGGCAGAACTCAGAGAGATGACACAAAAAAAAGGCGTGCTTCTGATAATTGACGAAGTTCAAAGTGGAGTTGGCCGTATGGGAGTTATTTACGGATATATGAATTATGATATTGAGCCTGATATTGTTACTTCAGCTAAAGGTCTAGGGGGCGGAATACCTATTGGTGCAACTTTAACAACAAAAAATATTGGAGAGTGCATGCAACCAGGAACCCATGGTTCAACTTTTGGTGGCAATCCCATTGCTTGTGCCGTTGCAAACGAGGTAATAAGAATTGTAAGTGATTCTAATTTTCTTAAAAACGTTCTTGAAAAAGAAAAACTATTTATTGAACTTCTTTCAGAACTGAAAACAAAAGGCATTTTTTCTGATATTCGTTCATCGGGCTTGTGGATAGGATGTGATCTGGTAGACAAAAACGCAAATGATGTTCTTGATCAAGCCTATTCCGAGGGTTTGATAATGGTTTCAGCTGGTTCAAGCTGTTTGAGATTAGCGCCAGCTCTGAATATCCCAAATGAGGATATTGAAAAAGGCGTAGCTCTCATGAAAAAAATATTAATGGGGTAAAAATATGCATTATAGAAATTTAGGAAGATCTGGCTTGAAAGTATCTGAATTATCCTTCGGTTCATGGGTAACTTTCAATAAACAAGTTGATGCTCAACTTGCAGAAAAAATGTTCGGAACTTGCCTCGATGCAGGCATAAACTTTTTTGATAATGCAGAAGGTTATGAAAGAGGTCAGTCCGAGATTGTCATGGGAAAGGCTTTAAAGAGTTTAGGTAGATCTAGAGATTCATATTGTGTTTCATCGAAAGTTTTTTTTGGTTCGAATGAAAATCCATTGCCTACTCAAATTGGTCTCAGTAAAAAGCATATAACTGAGGCTTGTCACCAAGCAATGGAACGTCTGCAAGTCGACTATCTTGATATGTATTTCTGTCATAGAGCAGATAAAGAAACGCCGATAAGTGAAACCGTTTGGGCAATGCATAATTTAGTCGCTCAAGGAAAAGTACTTTATTGGGGTACATCGGAGTGGACCGCAGAAGAAATCACTGAGGCATATGAATTTGCTTTCTCAAATAATTTAACTCCTCCTACTATGGAACAGCCTCAATATAATCTTCTCGATAGAGATAGGTTTGAAAATGAATATGGGCCTTTATATGAAGAATATGGTCTAGGAACTACAATCTGGTCGCCTTTGGCTTCTGGGGCTTTGACCGGAAAGTACTTAGACGGGATCCCCGAAGGATCGAGAGCTTCTTTAAGTGGATATGAATGGCTTAAAAAGTCTATGGTTGAGTCAGATCGAGGTCAAAATAGGATGAAGAGGGTTAGTAAATTGGTGCCAATAGCAAAAAAACTTGAAATAAGCATGTCTAATTTAGCGATAGCATGGTGTTTGTTAAACAAAAATGTTTCAACAGTTATTTTAGGAGCTTCAAAATTAGAGCAACTTGAGGAGAATCTCAAAAGTCTTGAAGTTGTTCCTCTTATTAATGATGCAGTTCAAAAAGAACTGGACTCAATTTAAATCTTCAATCTCAAGTCTAGTTCTACTTCACCAGTAGAGTTATGCTCCTCTAACATTTTATTTAAATGATCAATAGTTTCAGCGGGCATTTCGCAAGATCTACGGGTGCTCATGTCCACATGGACCAAGACATTTTCAGTAAATGACGAGACTTCTCCTGTTTCATTGAGTAAGACTCCACCATAATGAATTAACTTAGGTTTAATTTTGAAATAACGGAAGCAAGGATAAGCAATTTCACCTTGCTTCATCTCCTTTAAATATCTTACATTCATTTCAAGTGTAAAAAATGAAAAACCCTTCTCAAAATGGTCAGAATAAAATCCTAGGGACTGATAAAAAGGAAATTCGTCCTCAAAAATTTTGGCATAGTAGATGACATTCATATGACCGTTAAGATCACACATATCCTCAGTAATAGTTACTTGGTTTCCTAAATAAGGAAATTTTTCTTTCATTTTACTCTCCGTCTATATAAGTAGTCTTAATTAGGATTTGTTACTTTCAGAGGAAACTACTTCAACTCTATCCACTTTTCTAAATCCTTTGGGTAAGAAATTCCCTCTTCGTCCCCTTGCTCCAAAAAAGTTTTCAAGGTCCTTGAACTTAATGGTGAAATGCCTTTTTCCGCTGATCAATTTCAATTCTCTATCATTTCCTATAACTGCTATTTCCTGCAAGAATTCTTCTCCAGACTCAAAATTTGATTTCGGTATTCCGATAATTTTGTTTCCTTTCCCTCTAGAAAGTTGAGGTAATTCTGTGTAAGGAAAGACTAGCATTCTGCCTTGGTTTGTTATCGCAGCTAAAACATCTTGCTCGTCTTTGATTAAACCAGGTAACAGAACTTTTGCGTTTTCTTGTACCTTGATTGCTGCTTTCCCAGACTTATTTTTGGTTTGTAAATCGCCTATAGATGCTATAAAGCCATATCCTGAAGAAGTTGATAAAACAATTTTTTCATCACTGTTACCTGATACAACACCCATAAAAGTTTCACCTGAATCTATATTTAATCTTCCTGAAAGAGGCTCGCCTTGACCTCTTGCAGAGGGTAATGAATGGCAAGCTAATGTATAGGACTTTCCTTTAGAATCAAAAAATACCGCGTTTAAGTTGTTTCTCGAAGTTGCAGAAGTAAAAAAACTATCTCCTTCTCTGTAATTCAAAGATTCTGGATCTATATCATGGCCTTTGGCAGCGCGCACCCACCCTCTTTCAGAAAGAACTATAGTTACTGGATCAGAAGAAATGAGCTCAGTCTCATCAAAAGCACTTGCTTCTTCTCTTGCAACAATTGGGCTATTTCTCTCATCGCCATAGATTTCTAAATCATCTTTGAGTTCTTTTTTTATAAGTGTTTTCAGTCTAGCCTTTGAGCCTAGAATTTTTTCAAGATCCTTTCTTTCAGAGTCTAAATTGCCTTTCTCTTCTTTTATTTTAATTTCTTCTAACTTAGCTAGTTGCCTTAATCTGATTTCTAAAATTGCATCTACTTGAATTACACTTAATTTGAACTTTTTCTGAAGAACTTTTTTAGGTTCCTCCTCATTTCGGATTATGTTTATAACTTCATCTAAATTTAGATAAATTATCAGTAAACCATCTAATATATGTAATCTATCTAAGACCCAGTCCAATCTGTGCTGAAGCCTTCTTGTTACAGTCTGCGATCTAAAAGTAAGCCATTCTTTCAAAACTAACTTAATATCACGCGTCTGAGGCTTTCCATTCAGCCCAATATGATTCATATTGACCCTGTAATTTTTTTCAAGATCAGTTGTAGCAAACAGATGATTCATAACTGCATCTTTATCTACTCTGTTTGATTTTGGAACCAAGATTAATCTAGTAGGATTTTCTTCATCACTCTCATCTCTAAGATCTATGATCATAGGAAGTTTTTTTCCCTCCATTTGAAGAGCAATCTGCTCAAGAATCTTTGAGCTAGAAGTCTGATGAGGTAAAGCAGTAATGGTAATCTCTCCATTTTCTAATTCATAGGTGGCTCTCATTTTTACAGAGCCTCGTCCTGATTTGTAGATTTCTCTTAGATCTTCTTCAGGAGATATAATTTCTGCTTTTGTTGGAAAGTCAGGTCCTGGAATAATCTTATACAAATCCTCAACAGTGACTTTTGGTTCATCAAGAATTTTTATACATGCATTTACAACTTCATTGATGTTATGTGGTGGTATGTCTGTGGCCATGCCTACAGCTATACCGGTTGCGCCATTTAATATCAAATTAGGTAATCTTGCAGGCAGCACTGATGGTTCAAGCAAAGTTCCATCAAAATTACTATTCCAGTCTACAGTCCCTTGACCAAGCTCCTCCAAAAGACTTTTTGCATAGGGGGATAGTCTACATTCTGTATACCTCATTGCAGCAAAGGACTTAGGATCATCAATAGAACCCCAGTTTCCTTGACCATCTATGAGAGGATATCTCGTAGAGAAAGATTGAGATAACAACACCATTGCCTCATAAGCGGCAGTATCTCCGTGAGGATGAAATTTTCCTATTACATCACCTACTGTTCTAGCACTTTTCTTATATTTGGCCGCTGAACTCAAACCAAGCTCTGACATAGCGTAAATTATTCTTCTTTGCACAGGTTTCAATCCATCTCCTATATGGGGTAGAGCCCTATCCAAGATGACGTACATTGAATAATCGAGATAAGCCTTTTCGCTAAATTGGCTTAGAGATTGTTGTTCAAGTTTTTCAGACATTCGCTAAATTTCCTTTATCTTCCAGCCACTCTTTTCTATCTTGAGATCTTTTTTTAGATAAAAGCATATCTACTATCTGGGATGATTTATCACCGTTCTTTATAGTAAGTTGAACTAATCTTCTTGCTCCTGGAAGCATAGTAGTTTCTCTAAGTTGAGATGCATTCATTTCGCCTAAACCTTTAAATCTTTGAACTTCTATCTTTGTTCTTTTATTTTTTTTCTGAAGTTGACTTACTAAATTATCTTTCTCTTCATCATCAAGAGCATAATAGACATCTTTTCCTTGATCTACTCTGTATAGAGGGGGCATGGACATATAAACTCTTCCGGCCTCAACTAAAGGTCTAAAGTGTTTAAGAAATAGAGCACACAAGAGTGTTGCTATGTGTAATCCATCAGAATCTGCATCTGCCAAAATACAAACTTTTCCATACCTTAGACCTTCAAGATTATTGCTTCCCGGCTCTACCCCCAGAGCAATGGCTATATTATTTACTTCTTGGGAAGCAAGAACTTCGCTTACATCTACTTCCCAAGTATTCATAATCTTACCCTTCAGAGGAAGTATGGCTTGGAAATTTCTATCCCTTGCTCTCTTGGCTGACCCTCCAGCAGATTCACCCTCAACCAGGAACAATTCGCCAAGCTCAGGATCATTTGTTGTACAGTCAGTTAACTTGCCAGGCAGAGCAGGACCAGAAAGGATTTTCTTTCTATCCACCTTTTTATTACTTTTTTGCCGAGCTTGAGCATTAGCAATACAGATCTCTGCTATGGTTTCTCCTTCCTCAGTATGCTGGTTCAGCCATAAACTGAAAGAGTCTTTTACGATCTGGGAAGAAATATTGGTGAATTCTTTAGTTGAAAGTCTCTCTTTGGTTTGCCCAGTAAATTGTGGATCTTTAACTTTAGCAGAGATAATTGAGCTGCAGTTAAGCCAAACATCGTCAGCAGTTAACTTTACCCCCCTTGGAACAAGATTTCTAAAATCACAGAATTCTTTCAATGCTTCAGTGAGTCCTGACCTAGTCCCATTGACGTGTGTTCCTCCTTGAGAGGTAGGTATAAGGTTCACATAACTATCTGAGATAGGATCTGTTATTCCTTGAACCCATTGAAGAGCCCAGGTTAGACCACCTTCCTCGGACATATGTTCGCCTTCAAATGGTTCTGATGGTACAACTTCTCCTCCCTTGTTAGAGGAAGACAAATATGAGGCAAGTCCATCTACAAAACACCAAGTTTCTTCAAAACCCGTATTTTCATCTTTAAAAGAAATTTTTAGACCAGGAGATAAGACTGCTTTAGCTTTCAAAGCTGCAGTGAGTTGTGAAACAGATATTTTAGAATTATCAAAATATTGAGGATCTGCAAGGAAGGTTACTTTTGTGCCTGTATTCTTTTTTCCTACTTTGTCTATTTCCTTTAATTCTCCTATCTTTTCGCTTTCCTCAAATCTAATGCCAAACTTTTTCCCATCTCTCTTGATTTCAGCTTCAAGAAATAAAGATAAGGCATTTACTACCGAGACACCAACTCCATGTAAACCACCAGAGAACTTATAATCCTCATCGGAAAATTTGGCTCCAGCATGAAGTCTAGTAAAAATAAGTTCTGCAGCAGGAATTCCTTCATCTGGATGAATGTCAACAGGCATTCCTCTTCCATCGTCCTCAACGCTTAAAGAACCATCTTTAAATAGAAAAACGTTAATTTCGGATGCGAAGCCACCCAATGCTTCGTCAATGCTATTATCTATAACCTCAAGAGCTAAATGATTTGGGCGAGAGGTTTCCGTGTACATTCCTGGTCTCTTTTTGACCGGATCAAGTCCTGATAGGACTTCAATTGACTCTGCAGTGTATTCTCTAGCCATTTAATAGAAATCTATTATACCTTCAGGAAATGTCCCAAGTACCTAGAAATTTCACAAAATTAGCATTTAAAAAATTACAAGTTAACAATTTCTTGTTAGTAAATGTTATGTTGCTTAAGAGAGGAATCAGAGGTGAAAATGGAATTGGAATCGTAGGATTTTCTTTTCTAGAAGAGTGAATATTAAATCCTTATTTGATTTTGAATAACATTATTCCAAATAGAAATAGTAGGTCCAATTATCTAGTTTTCAGATTGTTGTAAGAGACCAATAAGGTCACTAACACTTCTTCTTTTATGCATAGACCTCATCAAATTAATACTCTGCTTGAGCGAATCTTTATCATGAAGCATCTCTAATTTTTCTATTTCTGAATTTAACAAAGCTCTTAGTTTTTGATTGTCCTCATCATATTGGTCTAGGCTCTTTCCATTAAAGGATGAAAGCGTATCGAGATCTTTTTCATCAATATTTGAATATTTATTTAACCAATCAACTATATCCATATTTTCCTTCCTGAGAGATGAGCTGGCATCATTTAATTTCATTGCAGATATTAGAATCAAGGCGCCCCAAGATCCAAGACGAGATCTCTCATACTCATCTTCAATAAGAGGACTAAACCGATTTATTATTTCTTGTGCTGCATTGAGAAGAGCTATGTTTATATCTGGTTTCATATATTCTTTTCTAAAATATCTAAAATGATTTCTAAATGAATATCTCCAGGAATCCAAGCTGAGAATAAGTTAATAGGATCAGTGTTTTTACCTGATTTGAATTCATGCCCAGCAGAAATCCAAATCGCCATTCCTTTTACAGCCGCAAATAACTCCCACCATTCCAAATCACTTTCGTTTATTTCTATACCGCTACTGTCTTTCCATATTGTGAGTGCGTCCTCTCGTTTTACCAAGTAAGCAGGACGATCTTTGTCTTGCCAACTCCATATGGGGGACAAAGCCCAGCCTAAATCTTCTAAGGGATCTCCTAAATGAGCCATCTCCCAATCAAGAATGCCGGTAATCTTATTATCTAAATAAAGGAAATTCCCACTTCTATAATCTCCGTGAACCATTGATACGAAGTCTTTTTCCCTCGGAGGATTTTTATATAAATACCTTATTCCAGCTTCTAAAATTGGTTCAACTCCTATTGAGTCCTCATGAATAACTTTATTCCACTTATCCAACTCATTTTTCCAAAAAGGTTTTTTTGTTTCTTTCGAGAAGTTTTCAAAAATTTCATCATTAATTTCATGCTTTGCAATATTCCCTAAAATGGACCAAAACTGATTACCCAGTTCCTCTTCATGAGGAGAATATACATCAGGTGTGAAAGGAGTAGCTGCCTCTCCCTTAAGCTCCCTCATGAGCATGAACGAAGCTCCTAATTTGTTGTCTTCTTCTGACATATCAATCATGACTGGAACAGGCACTTTTGAATCCTGAAAAGCAGAATAAGCCAAATATTCAGTTTTCTGATCTGTGTCTATTAGCGAGCTATCTTGAGAAATTCTCAGAATCAACTTCTCTTCATTTTCAGATTTGTCTTTAACATGTATTTTGTAAGTTTCTCTGCTTGCTCCACCAAAAACTCTTTCGAAGGAAATTAAAGAATATTCTCTTTCAGAAAATTCTGTGTAGTAATCTAAAAATGAGGAAGATAGCTCCTGCGACATCTGCTTACCGATCCAATAAACTTTCAAATCCGCTCGGGATGTGTGGTCCTATCAAAAGTTGTTCTAAAACGCCCAAACCCTTTGTGGTTGTGTCATTTTCTTTCATTTCAAAGTGGCAGATAGCTTGAATGTGGAGAAATGGTGGATCATGAGGATCTTCACTCAGATCATAGGAGTCGTAAAAAGATTTTTGTTCACCATGATACATTCCATGTCCCCATTCAGGATGCATATAACCCAGTCCGCACATATAGATATGATATTTAGGCTTCAAAGACCAAACTACCTCTGTTTTATCTCTTTTCATGGCAGAAAATTTTGCCTTCGATATACGTCTTGTACCTTCGTAGTAATGTATTTCTTTTTTTAAGCTCGACAGAATTGAGCTTTGATTGTCTTTCTGTTCCACACAATGGCTGTGGGTTGCTCTCCCCTCTTCATCGTCAACAAAATATAAATGAGACGAAACATCATCAAAATTTGCTGGTGCCCATAACCAATAAAACTGAGGCAATTTTAAGGGAGGAACAATTTGAGTGTCTTGGGTTCCTACAGGTCTTATACCCCATGACCTATCGCGAGTACCCAAGTAATTTTCTTCAGATAAATTTATATTGTGACTTTTAAAATTTATATTACCTGTCCAATAACCATGTTGAGTCATCCGAGTTGAATCCATATAAATCCTAGGTCCATTTCTTAAGGTCATTCTCGGTTCTTCCATGGGTTCGAATCTCCCTGAAAAAGTAATATCAACATTAATATCTTTTTCTTCATCATTTAGGGTGATTCTTATTTCTTTAAGGGGTTTTATGATTTCAATCTTGAAAGAGCCAACTGAGGTTTCCATCCGTTCATAGTCGAGAACATCAGAATATCTAAAGTTGTGCTGTATACCCTCTGAAACAAAGATAAAGCTAGCATCTTTGACGTTCAAGTTTGGATAGACACAAAATGCAGCTCCGAAAAAAATACTTCCATCATCGTTGTAGCCATTAAAGAAATATCTGTCATAAAAATTTCTTTCTGAGCCAACCTCAGCAATAGGAGAAGAAGTTTGATGTATTGGAAAATCATCGCCTTTAGTAATCATTTATATACTCACTTTCAATTCAGATATACCTGCTAAAAAATTAGAAGGAATTCTAATAGGGTCTGAAACCGAATGAATATTAGGATAACGTTCCAAAAGTTCTTCAAATAATATTCTTATCTGCATATGGCCTAATCTATTTCCAAGGCATAAATGTTCGCCTGCACCAAAAGCTAAATGTTTACGTGCATTTTCTCTATCTACCCTGAATAAATGCCCATCAGGAAATACCTCTTCATCTCGATTTCCTGAGCCGTACCACATAACAACCTTATCTCCAGCTTTTATATCCTGGCCTCTTATTTGAGTATCTTGAGTTGCAGTTCTTCTAAAATAAATAACTGATGTCACCCATCTAAGCATTTCGTCGGTAGCATTTGCGATTAAGGAAGGATCTTTGAGGAGCTTTTCTCTTTCTTCAGGATTTTCAGTCAACGCCATAAGTCCGCCAGTTAGAGTATTTCTTGTCGTTTCGTTACCTGCAATTACCATCAAAAGAAAGAAACCATCTAAAAGTTCTGGTGGTAACTCATCTCCTTCAACTTGTGTATTAGCAACTACACTCATTAAATCCTCAGTTGGTTTTTTTCTTCTTTCCTCAATCATGTCTCTTCCCATTTTGAAAAGCTCCATATAATTTACCCATATTTGAAAAGCATTGTTAGGATCCTGTTGAATTGAGGCATCGGTAAGATTGTTTACTAAATCCCTTATTTTTGGTCTATCAGATTCGGGTATTCCCATCATTTCGCAAAGAACCCATAAAGGTAATTGCTCAGATATTTCGGTAACGAAATTAAATTCACTTTTCCCTTCTACATTCTCTAAAAGCTCTTGAATTTTCTTCCTCATATCCTCCTCAAGATTTCTTATTGCCTTCGGAGTGAAACTCGGAGCAACCATTTTTCGGTAAACTTGATGATCTGGTGGATCCATTCCGATCATATTTCCAATAATAGCAGCTACAGCACTTGGATCTACGACTTCAGGATCTCCCATTGTCATTAAATGGCCTCCAACTGCAGATGAAAAAGTCATCGGATCTTTGGATACCTTGATAATGTCTTCATGTTTCGTAAGTGCCCAAAATCCAGGCTCGTAATCAAGGCTTTCTTCATGCCAATAGATTGGCGCCTCTTCTCTTAACCTCTTAAATAATTCAAAAGGCTGACCATTTATGAAGGTTTCCCATTTATCAAGCTCACAAATTTGACCAATATCGTAAATTGGTTTTGCCATTATCAGAGTAGCTCCAGAATTGCTTCTGCGGAACTGACGTCCAAGCCAGGACCAGGCTCAACATTTAGAGCAGAAACTACACCATCATCGATTATCATTGCATATCTTTGTGATCTCGTCCCTAATCCAAATCCGCTTCCATCCATCTCTAGTCCAATGGCGGAGGTAAATTCTCCATTTCCATCAGATAGCATCAAGACGTCTTCTCCCACACCTCTGTCTTCACCCCAAGCCTTCATAACAAAGGGATCATTTACTGAAACACAGGCTATAGTATCTACACCTTTATCTTTTAGTTCTTTGTTTTTTTCAAGAAACCCAGGTAAATGTTGGACGCTGCAGGTAGGGGTAAATGCCCCTGGAACTGCAAACAAAACTATCTTTTTGTCTGTAGAGAGCTCGTTGATAGTAACTGGCTTAGGGCCTGAATCAGTCATAATTGATAAGTTAATAGAAGGTACTTTGTCCCCAACTTGTATTGTCATTTTATCTCCCCTTTAAAATTACTATTATAGGCTAAGAATTAAATTTGTTGCGAATCTAAGAGGTGTTATAGTAGACTAATACACCTAACCTTTAGATTATGCGCTTTATGTATAAAATTTATTCCCTCTTCTTTCTTTTTTTCTTGCTAGTAGCAAGGCCAATAAGCTCAGAAAATTTAGCTGATGTATATGAGCTTGCTCTCAAGAATGATCCATTATTGAGAGCAGCTGAGGCAACTTTTAGAGCTGGAAAAGAAAATAAAGCACAAGGTATTGCTGGACTTTTACCTACTCTAAGCATTTCTGGGGGCACGAATTGGAATGAATATAGAGTTCAAGAAACTTTCGTTGAAGGCTACAACTCTTATGCCTACCTAGCAAATTTGAATCAACCCATTTTCAGACTTGATAAATGGTTCCAATTTGAAAGAGGTAATGCATTATCAGAAGCAGCGGCTGCCGAGTTTGCATATCAGCAACAAGAGACAATGGTCAGGGTAGCATCAGCGTACTTCAATGTTCTGAATTCTATAGATAGTTTAAATGCTGCCAGAGCAGAGGAAAAAGCTATTGGTCGGCAAAAAGACCTTGCTAAAAAAAGGTTCGACGTAGGGCTTGCTGCAATTACCGAGGTTCAAGAAACTCAAGCAGCATACGATCTAACTGTTGTTTCAAGAATTGCTAGAGAAGCTCAACTTGATTCAGCACAAGAATCTTTGACTTCTATTGTTGGTAGAGAATTGAAATTGTTATCTCCTTTAATTGATGAATTTGAAATATCTTTACCAAATCCCTTAGATAGAGAGAGTTGGGTGAATTTAGGTTTGAAAAATAATTATCAATTGAAATCTGCCAAGCTTCAAAGAGATGCTGCTAAAGCAACTGCAAGGTCTGCAGCCTCCAATCATCTGCCTCAAATTGATCTGGTTGGAAGAATATCTAATAGTACTAGTAAACAAGGAAAGTTCGGCGGATTCATTCAAAATCCCTTATTCGGTATTGAGCAAGATACAAGACAATATTCTATCCAATTCAATTTACCACTTTATGCCGGTGGTGCAATAAGCTCAGCTAGAAGACAAGCTTATGCTAATTATGACAGATCTAAAGAACAGGCAATCTTTACAGAGAGATCAACAATTAGAGACATTAGATCTAATCATTTTGGTGTTCAAACCCAAGTTGCTAACGTTACGGCACGAAAACAAGCTCTAGCATCAGCAGAATCGGCTTTGGAGGCTACTCAGATTGGATATGAAGTAGGAACCAGGAACACAGTAGATTTACTTGATGCTCAAAAGAGGTTATTCCAAGCTCAAAGAGACTATGCTAGTTCAAGATATGAATATATTATCTCAATGTTGAGGCTCAAAGCTTCTGTTGGAACTTTAAGTCCTGAAGATTTGATAAATATAAGTAATCAAATGGATTAAATTGTTATCCTAAACATCGTTACAGTGCAAGATAGTGGATAAATTCGTAAGAACAATAATATTCTTTTCTTTAATCATAACCAGTTCTTTTAGCTCAACTGGCGAACTCAGAGATGGAGTTATAAGGACTCCAGATGAAAGATTCGAAAATCTTGAAGATTATCCTTTCAAACCTAACTACATGACCATAGACGGGTTGAGAATTCACTATTTAGATGAAGGGCCTAAAGATGCTGAGCCGATAATACTCTTCCATGGAGAGCCAGCCTGGAGCTATCTCTTTAGAAAAATGATACCTGTATTTACTGATTCAGGATACAGAGTTATTGTCCCGGATATGGTCGGTTTTGGTAAATCGGATAAATTCATTTCTAAATTTGACTATAGCTATGAACATCATATTGAAGTTATGAAGGAGCTTGTCTCTGAGCTAGACCTAAAGAATGCAACGCATTTCGCTCAAGATTGGGGAGGACTTATTGGTTTGAGGGTAGTCGCGGAAATGCCTGAAAGATTTTCTCAAGTTGTCGTATCGAATACGGGTATGCCAGCTGCGGAGGGACTTCGAGCATGGTTTACTCAACGCCTAGTGGAGCTAACAGTATGGTGGAATGGCCCAATCACTTTTGAAGAACTTAAAATATCCGCGCAAGATGCTCTCAATGCAGAAAATCCTTCTGATTCCGCTGGCATTGCAATGTTTACTAAATGGATAGCACATTCTTACTATTCTGAAGATATGGACATCGTCGGCATAATAGAAAACTTTGGCAGATTAAAACTCTCTGAAGGCGAAAAAAAAGCTTATGAGGCTCCTTTTCCTTCTGGAAAATATAAAGCTGGAGCTCATGTTTGGCCCTATCTAATTCCCACACAGCTCCAGGAAAACGAAAAATATTGGAAAAATGTCTTCGAAAAATGGGAAAAGCCCTTTTTGATTGCTTTTGGAGGTGAAGAAAGAATAACTATCAGAATGAAAGATGATTTTGTAAATAGAATTCCCAATCCAAGTATCATAACTCTAGGCGGAGCAGGTCACTTTGTACAAGAGGAAGTTGGACCAGAATTAGCTAAAATTATTGTAGATTTTATTCAAGGCAAAGCGGTCTCAGATTTGGTCGCATCCAAAAATTAAAAAATAAATTTTATACTTTCAAGCCACGCCTCAGAGCATTCAAAAAGTCTTCTTGGTACCTTATAGCAAGTTCTGAGGTTTCTATTTGTTGAAATGCATGACACGCACCCGGATAAACAACCAAGTCACAGGAGACACCTGCTCTCATCAATTCATGCGCATAATTTATATTTTCATCTCTAAATAAATCTAGGGAAACAGTAAACATCCATGAAGGAGGTAGGTCATCAAATTTTTCAAGTCTGCTGGGCACTTGAGGAGCCTCTCTTTTAGAGCCCTGAAGATAACAATTCCAAGCATATTTATTAAACTCTCTAGTCCAAACAAATTCACCAACAAGTGGATCTCCTGGATTTTCATCTGTCCCAGTTGTATCGTCTAACATTGGATAAGTTAAAGACTGATAACAAATATTGTACTGACCTAAGTCTCTAGCTTTGATCGCTAAAGATGCTGCTAAACCTCCGCCAGCACTCTCTCCGCCGATGCCAATTCTAGACTTGTCAATAGATAGACTCTCAGAGTTTTCGTGCAACCAAGCTAGAGCGGCGTAACAATCATCCAAAGGAGCAGGAATGGGATTTTCTGGTGCAAGACGATAATCTACAGAAATAATTACAATCCCAAGTTTAGATGCAGTAACTAAATTTTGAAGATCTGACCCCTCAGGTGAACCGAGAATATATCCACCGCCGTGTATATGAAGATAAGCAGCTCGCTTAGATGCTTGTTTATTTTCAGGCACATAAAGCAGACAACGGACATCTGGACCTTCATCTTGAGAGATTAGGATCTCATCCCTTTTTATTTTGTAAGATTCAGGATTCACTAAAGGTGGCCTTTGATCATCCAGGGTCTTTCTAACAATCTTTAAATTATTATCATTAATTTCAGTAATGATTGGCGCTTCGGCCATGACCTGCAATTCAGGATGCAACAGATGCTTCGTTGAACTCATAACTATCTCCTCTGAAATAATAAAATTTAAATGAGTTTATTGTGCTACTTTATACACAAATTTTTAGCATTTAAAATAAATGTTTAAATTAAAACTCCCTTAAACTTTAAACAACTATTTATAAATTTTGCCTGAGCTACCCGAAGTAGAGACTACCCTTAGAGGAATTCAACCTCATATTTTGAACTTAAAAATATCCTCGATAATCGTTAGGCAGAGTTCATTAAGGTGGCCTGTACCAGAGAAATTAATTAGAAAGAAATTGATATCAAATTCTTTTAATAATATTACTCGAAGAGGAAAGTATCTCTTATTGGAAAGCTCGAACGAATTTCTAATTATTCATCTAGGTATGTCTGGTAGTCTTCGTATTACTGAAGAACAAAATCTAAGAAAACATGATCACATAGATATTTGTTTTGAAGATGGAACCATTCTTAGATACTGCGATCCAAGAAGGTTTGGATGCTTTCTTTGGACAAATAATCCAAGCGACCACTTTTTGCTCAAAAATTTAGGTCCTGAACCTCTAGGAAATAATTTTAATGGTCAATATTTATTTTCTTTATCGAGGGGAAAAAAAGTTCCTATCAAAAATTTCATAATGAACTCTCATGTGGTTGTTGGTGTGGGAAATATCTATGCCAGCGAGGCCTTGTTTGCGTCTGGGATTAGACCTTCTTCAAGAGCAGGAAGAATCTCCAAAAATAAGTATGAGGAGCTTGCAAACAAAATAGTTGAGTTATTAAGAAAATCAATTGAGAAAGGAGGGACAACCTTGAGAGACTTTGTAAGTGGCAATAATGAGCCTGGATATTTTAAGCAAAGTTTAATGGTCTACGGCCGAGAGGGAGAAACTTGCTACAAATGTTCGTCTAGAATCAAAAGTTTAAGGATTGGTCAGAGGGCAAGTGCATTCTGTCCAAAATGCCAAATTAGTTTCTAAATTTATCCTGAAGCGCTTTCTTCACAATTGGGTCAACAAAAGAGTCAATTTCTCCACCCATGGAAGCAATTTCTCTCACTAAGGTAGAAGATAAAAACGAGAATTTAGCCTTTGGGGTTAGAAATACACTTTCTAAGTCAGGAGACATGGCACGATTCATATTGGCTAATTGAAACTCGTATTCAAAATCTGACACTGCTCTTAATCCTCTTATGAGGATGCTGGAGTTTTGCTCTTTAGCCAAATCAACTACTAACCCTGTAAAGCCTATGGCTTTAACATTCTTATTACCTTCAAAAATCTGCTCGACATGTTCTATTCTTTCTTCGAGCGAGAAAATCGGCTTTTTTGAAGCGCTGGTCGCAATGGCTATAGTCACTTCATCAAATAGATGTAGTGCCCTTTCGATTATATCTATATGACCTAATGTAATAGGATCAAAAGTTCCAGGATATAAAGCTTTAGCCATTTTCTTCTCCGAAATTATTTTGCCATTCTCTCATATTTTCAGAATATAGCAGTAAAACAAAAAGTTATTGGATGATAATTTAACCTGCTCTAAAGACAGCCAACCAGGACCTGAAGCCAAATATAATTATTATTAGGTAAAGGCAAAATAAAATTGAGGTTAGGTAAAGTTCTCTTTCAATAAATAGATAAATTGATACTGAGTCTATCAAAAACCAATAGATCCAATTTTCAAGAATTTTTTTGGCAACCATGTAAGTTGCAAATAGAGCTCCAAAGGTCGTTAAAGAATCCAAAAATGGTAATTTGGCATCTGTGTATGTATCTAAGATGTAGCCTGCAAAGTATGAAGAGATTAATATAATGCCAAGAACAATTAGATGTGTCTTTAAGTTCCAAGTAGTGATAGAAATCTCTTCAGTATTGGCTATATCAGACTTCCACTGATTGAATCCATAAACACCCATAAATATATAGAAGATTTGGAGAATCGATTCCATATATAAATTTGCTGTAAACATAAGAACAAAATAAATGGATGAGCTCATAATTCCAGCGATCCAGCACCTAATATCCCTCCTTACAGCTAATAAAAGATATGCAACTGCAAGAAATACAGCACCTATTTCTAAAAAGAAAAATAGATTTTCAAAAATCATACAGGATTGAGAGTCCTAAATTTCTAGGATCCCCATGCCTTTCGTAGAGTTTGTCTTCGAAATTAGGTGGTTCATTTCCGAAGTAAAATCCCCTTAATGAGTAATATTCATCAAATAAGTTCCTTACCCAAAAATTATAGGTGAAGCCATTATGTTTGTAGAGAAAGTTCAGATTTGTTAATACATAACTATCAGACTTATTATCATGAGAATCTGAGTAGTAGAAATCATTTTTTCCATTTATATCCAAAAGCAATTCAAGATTATTAGAAATTTCCAAATTTAAACCAGCGGAGAAACTAAAACTTGGTGCATGCGCCTGCCCTCTACCTTCGAGATCAGGCCTAGAAGAATAGTTTTTGATTTTCGTTTTTAAAAGCCCGATATCTGCAAAGACATCTAATTTATCGCTGAATTGAGTTGATAAGCTAAATTCGGCACCATAATTTTCACCCTCAGCAGCATTTCGAGTCAAATACAAAAAAGTATTAGGATCTTGAGGATCCACTTGTGTAGATATGAGCACTTGTTGGTCGCGCCTGTCTGAATAGAACAAAACTAAATCGAAATTTGTTTTACTTAAAGGAAAAAACCTATCGAGTCCAAATTCATAGTTAACAAGAGTCTCTGGATCATATTTGATGCTTTCACTAAAAGTCGACTCGTTAAGTCCTGTTCCCAAATTGAAACCTCCCTGCTTATAGCCCTTAGCAATACTTAAGTAAAACGAAGTTTCCTCGTCCAACTGATTTGTAAAGGATAATTTGCCTCCATTCATTTTATTTGAAGGATTAAATAACTCATTGTTTGAATCAAAATAATTTGCGTCCCAATCCTCCCATCTTATCCCCAATGAAAGTCTCGCTTTTTCGGTCAGCAAATATTCTATGTTCCCAAAGACGGAATCACTTTCTGATGAGTAGGTGCTAGAAAAAAAAGATTTGCTGTAAAAGGTATCGTAACCGTCAAAAGGATCTCCGTAAGCTCCGTCATCAAACTTGTCATTATTCTCATCGATTTCAAACGACGAAAATCCTACAATCCAATTCCATTTATCATTTCTCTGAAAATCATCGGAAATTAATCTTAATTCAAAATTATTTGTTTCTCTTTTTCGCAGTGTTTCCGAGAAGTAATCATATATATAAGGATTATGAGAATTGGCATTTCCCCAATCTGCATCATAGCTAAAGACAATGTCTGTATCAGTCTTTGAATATAAAAGTTGAAATTCTCCTGAGGACAATTGATGCTCAAAACGTAAGCCAAGAGCTTCTGAATCTTGTGAATCCATTCCGGGCCTGTCAGATAGAGTATTTAAGGAGCCGTCTATTGTCCATATATCGGCCGGGTCATCAAAATCGTGATTAAAATAAACAAGATTAAGTGAAGAATTATCTTTTATATCCCATTGAGTCTTGAATCTTATTGTCTCCTCATCTTTTCTTGAAGTGTCTGACCTATTTAAATAAAGATTCTTCCTGAAGCCATCAAAATCTTCCTTCTTTAAGCTGATTCTGTATTTGAAAGATTCATTTACAGGAATATTTATTACTGCTCCAATGTCCTTTCTTCCGTAATCACCTAAAGTGACGTCTATTTTGGTGACATAAAAATCCTCAGGATCTGAAGTTTTTACATATATCATTCCAGCAAGAGAATTAGCTCCCATTCTAGATCCTTGCGGGCCTCTATAAACCTCAATTTGCTCTAAATCGAAGGTGGAGGCTATTCCTCCCTGTCCTGAGAAATCAATGTCATCAATTAAAAAACCAACGGAAGAGTTTGGTGTACCTTCATATCCTGATCTTTCACCGATGCCTCTAATCTGAAAATATCTTGGCCGGGAATCACTTGCAGCAAAATTTAGATTAGGTACTGCATAGCTCAGATCTTCGAAATGCTTAAATTGTTTTTTTTCTATAAGATCATTTTCGAAAATTAGTAGACTAGACGCTTTTTCGGATGCCTCAACGCTCCTCCAATCGCCCTTAACAATAATTTCCTCTAGAGGCTCAGCTATTAGAAACTGAGAAAATACTAGATTAAAAGAAAATAAAAGATATTTAATAGATTGTGTATTCATGCAATTCCTCCGCCATTATTGTATGGATCAGGTTCAAAGGGTTTCATAGATCTCAGGCACTAAAGCCACCCCTTTGCATTAATTTTATTTTAGCAAATTTTTAGACAAAAAACTTTAGGTATAAAAACGTTATAGTTTTCTATTTTGAATAAATATATTATGTGCCCCACTTTTTCTCTTATCAAAATTGCAGTGTAAAAAATGAATGCTAATAACGGACTTACTTTTGAGGTAGGTAGTAAATTTTCTCTTAGTATTTGTGACTCAGAAAAAAATGAAAATTCTGATACCAAGCTTTATGCTTATCTAGTTTCAAATACAGGTAACTCAAAAAACTCAACTAATTTTATCGATCCAGAAGATTGTCTAGAAAAGACATGGATACAAATTGGAGAGAATGAAAGAGTTTATGGAAATAAAGCAGATCCTAATGGTGAAAAAATTTATTTCGTTCTGAAAAAGTCAATGGTTGAGGATTTCATCGACACAAAAATGATGTATGCAGGTATCAAAAAAAATAAATACAATATTAAAACAAGAGAAATAAGTCTCGATGTTGTCCGAAAAATAGCTTCAATGCTATAGAAGTTCAATTTCAGGCCTTATCTTCATACCTGGCCAATTCCTCCTTGGCAATTGTTCTTAGATGAACTTCATCGGGGCCATCACCTATCCTGAGATATCTGATTGAGCTGTAGAGACTCGCGAGAGGAGTATCTTGTGAAACACCTGCCCCTCCATGTATTTGAACTGCTCTCTCTATGACCCTTACAGCCATGCTAGGCACTTCCACTTTGGGTTGAGCGATTTCGCTTTTTGCATTCTTGTTTCCAATTTTGTCCATCATATATGCAGCTTTCAAAGTTAATAACCTGCACATTTCAATCTCGTTACGACATTTGGCAATCACATCATAATTTCCACCCAGTTCGGCGATTGTTTTACCAAAGGCCTTTCTTGAAGACGCTCTTTTACACAAGAGTTCAAGAGCTAACTCAGCAGCCCCAATTATTTTCATGCAGTGATGAATCCTGCCAGGTCCAAGTCTTCCCTGAGCTATTTCGAATCCCCTTCCCTCTCCAAGAATCATATTCTCTTTTGGGACTCTTACGTTCTCAAACACCAGATGAGCATGTCCATTTGGCGCATGATCTTCCCCATACACGGTTAACATTCTTTTTAAGCTAATGCCTGAAGTATCCCTAGGAACTATTATCTGAGATTGTCTTTGATGTTTTGGTGCATCAGGATTTGATACACCCATGAATATCATAAATTCACAATCTGGCCTTCCATAACCAGAAGTCCACCATTTTTCACCATTCAAAACATAATGATCACCATCCAAGGTGATTGAGCTAGAAATATTTGTAGCATCTGAAGATGCTACATTAGGTTCTGTCATAGCAAAGGCGGATCTAATTTCTCCATCTAAAAGTGGTTTTAACCATCTATCCTTCTGATAAGAGCTACCATACTTGTCTAACACTTCCATGTTCCCCGCATCAGGAGCGGAAGAATTAAAAACTTCAGATGTCCATCCGACACCCATCAGTTCAGCTAAGGGTGCAAATTCAATGTTACTGAGTCCGTATCCTGAATCACCTGTTAAAGAAAAGTTCCACAATCCAAGAGACTTAGCTTCATTTTTCAGTTCATTCAAAACCTTTGGAACCTGCCAGGGGTTTCCCTCATCTCTAAATGCTTTCATCTCTAAAGAGTATTCCTCTTCTCTAGGTCTTATTTTTTCTACAATAAAGTTACCAACAAGATCTATTAATTCTTTAGTTTTGTCGTTGTGCTCAAAGTTCATGTTGAATTTAAAATCTTACTCTTAAAAAAATGATAACATCATTTTAACTATTGGAGAGAAGACTATGGATTTTAGAGATTATTCCCTGGAAGACCTTTCAAAAGACATTAAGGCTAAAAAAGTATCGGCACTTGAAGTAACTCAAGCAGCCCTTGATAACATTGATAAGTTTGACGTAAAAATTAATGCATTTTGTTCTGTCAATCATGAGGATGCCATAGCTCAAGCAAAAAATATTGATTCCAGAATCCAAAAAGGAGATGAGGTTGGAAAACTCGCAGGTATTCCTATTGGCGTCAAAGATTTAGAAGATGCAAAAGGTTTTATTACTACTTTCGGTTCGTCTTTGCATGTAAATGACAAGGTTGCAGAAAATGACTCTATATTAGTAAAAAGAATGAGAGATCAGGGATGTGTGATACTCGGAAAAACTAATACTCCAGAATTTGGTCATAAGGGCAAGACAGACAATATTCCTTTTGGAGCAACAAAAAATCCATGGAATTTAAAATACTCTTCTGGAGGTTCTTCAGGAGGGACCTCCGCTGCAATAGCGGCAGGAATGATACCATTAGGCACAGGATCAGATGGTGGTGGCTCTATAAGGATACCTGCAGCTTTGGGAGGTCTCGCAGGAATCAAAACCTCTCAAGGAAGAATTCCAATAGGTGGCGATACGCCACCAGGATCAGGCCTTTTAACCGTGAAAG
>Ga0209433_10000065_pt1 | contig 32115 bp, 36 predicted proteins | sample METZYME_5_50m_FD_187552 | JGI IMG/M metagenome (GOLD analysis project Ga0209433, IMG submission 187552) | Marine microbial communities from oxygen minimum zone in mesopelagic equatorial Pacific - METZYME_5_50m (SPAdes) (version 2) | ecosystem: Environmental > Aquatic > Marine > Oceanic | place...
CACTAAGGCAGCCAGGATCAGTATTTAAGCCTTACATCTATACAGCTGCTATTGATAACAACTACCCAGTTACAACACAATTACTTAATCAACCCGTTGCTCTTTATAGAAATAATTCAAAAGGTGAACGTGAAAAATGGACTCCAAAAAATTATGATAACAGCACAGGTGGATTAACTACTTTAAGGGAAGGATTACGAAGATCACTTAATTTAATATCAGTAAGGATGGTACAAGAACTTGTTCCTCCAAGACAAGTAAAAGATATTGCTCAAAGAATGCAAATATCTTCACCAATAAGAGCAGTAGACGCAATCGCTTTAGGTACTTCTGAAGTTAGACCAATTGAAATTGTTTCATCATATGCTACATTCGCTAATAAAGGCATTTATTCTTCTCCCATGGCAATTATTAGAATTGAAGATAAGTATGGAAGAATAATTAAGGAATATTCTAATGAGCAAAAAGAGGTATTAAGTCCAGAGACTGCATATATGATGACAAATTTATTACAAACTGTTGTTGACAAAGGAACTGGAGGTAGTATAAGATGGAAGTATAAGTTCAGACATCCTGCTGCAGGAAAAACTGGAACAACACAAAATTGGAGCGATGCGTGGTTTGTTGGATACACTCCTCAAATAGCTGCAGGAGTATGGTATGGAGTCGATCAATATCCGATAAGTCTTGGAAAAGGCCAAGCAGGAAGTGTAGCTGCTCTTCCAGCTTGGGCTATTTTTATGAAGGAAGCTCATAAAACCTTAAACTTACCTAAGGAAGATTTTTCCGTACCTGAGGGCATTATAGAAATTGAAATTGATGCTGACACGAAAGGTTTACCGAATAATAGAACTAAAAATATTGAAAAAGAGTTTTTTCTAAAATCAAACGTACCGTCAAAGAACTAATTCTTTTTATTGGACTGCTTTAAAATAATTATTCCACTAATAAAAAGAATAATATTAGGCAACCATGAACCAATGCCTGGATTTAATAAGTTCCTATCTGCTAATTGTTCCCCCCAAATAAGCAAAATATAATAAATTAAAAAGAATGTAATGCTTAATGCAGATGCAATAGTAATACCTCCTCTTTTGACTAAAATTCCTAATGGTGCACCAACAAGGGTAAAAAGAATGCAGGCAATTGCAAGAGTAAATTTTTTGTGGATTTCAACTCTAAACTTATTATTGGTTTTTTTATAGTTATCAATTAGCACAAACTCATTTTGAAGTTGACGAGAAGTATTATTTAGAGAAATAATTTCTTCATTGATTTGCATTCCCTCAACCGATTCTTGAAAATTTTTAGAAATTTCTTTTGATTTTATTAATTTTAATTTTTCTATTTCGCTTACAATAGAGTTCAAATCATTTGAGTTTACTTTTATATCAAGATTACTTTTTATATCGGATATTCGATTATTAATTGCTTCAATAAAAACTTTATTTTTCTGAATTTCTCTAATCATTTGAGGAACCTTCATTTCACGATCTGTCCTATTTGCTTCACTTGTTCTATTTAGAAGAAGATCATCAAGAGAAATGACAATTTGATGAGTATCAAACTTAATTTTTCTGTAATAATCATAATCTGTTAGATCTATTTCATGAATCTCTCCGCTTTTTAAATCAATTGTAATAATATTTCCATTAGAATTTAATTTTCCACTATTTGCATAAATTGTTGTTTGTTCAGAGGAATCATTTTTACTAAAAATTCTTACATCTTTAAAGTCTTTTCCATCAAGCTCTTTTACAATAATTGTGTACTGGGGTATCATATCAACAAAGTATCCTGGTTCAATAGTTAATTCAGGTTTTTTTTGATAAATATCCCTAGCAAGTAATCTTGCATTATAATTCATCTCCGGTAAAACAAAATTATTAAAAATGCATAGCAAAATAGCTACAAATAGACCGAACCATAATGATGGCTTAATAATATTTAGAAGATTTACTCCTGCCGATTTCAAGGCAGTAATTTCATTTTGCTGCGACATTCTCCCAAATGTCATAACACTTGAAATTAATAATGACATTGGAACGGATAATGCAATTATCCAAGCCATATTGAGAAATAAATATTCAAAAATAGTAATTACATCAAGTCCTTTTCCTAAAAAACGATCAACTGCCCTTATTAAGAATTGTAAAAATAAAACTGTAGTAATAACAGCTACAGATAATAGAAATGGAACTAAAGATTGTTTAAATAAATATTTATTAAGCGTGTTCATTAGAATTTTTAAAATTTAACTCTACTTGTGTTAAAACCTAAACTATAATAAGTTCCCTTGCTTAATTTTATTAAGCACAATGGTGACTGTAGCTCAGTTGGTAGAGCCATCGATTGTGGTTCGATTGGTCGTCGGTTCGAGTCCGATCAGTCACCCACATAAGTTTTCGGGGCGTAGCGTAGTCCGGTTAGCGCACCTCGTTTGGGACGAGGGGGTCGCAGGTTCAAATCCTGCCGCCCCGACTATCTGATTAATTCTTTATGAAAAAAAAATATCTTAAAAAAGCACAATCATTTTTTGAAAAGTTCAACATGATTTTTGGTTGGGAAGATGTAGCTGATTTGGCACTAGACTTAGCTATTGTGGATATTGAATTTGAAAAGAATGGTGATAGCACTTATAAAAAAATTCTAAAAGATTTTTTTGACAACGCTGACCTTAAAAAAAATGATATGAAACTTTTTTCTTGGAAGCCAGATTTGATTAATAAACTAATGATCGATTCACAATCAAAAGAATACCTTTTTAGCTGTGTTGAATCTGATTGGGATGAAACAATTATATCAAAATTATTAAGCCATGAAACAAAATATGTAAGCCAAAAAATAGATGATATTTTTTCTGAAATTGTAAACAGCAGAATCAGATGGTTTAAGACAAAATCTTAGTTTTTCAAATTTTATTGTGCATTGAGATTCAATCTCATTAAATTTTTGTTCATTCATGAAAGACTTTTTAAAATATTTCACAATCATATTCGTATTATTTTTTTCTACAGCTTCAGCACAGATAAAAGATTGCTCAACTGTTGACGATGCATCGAGAATAATAATTGCCGGGGGTTCTATCACTGAGATAATTTATTTTATTGGCGTAGAGGATAATATTATTGGCTTAGATGTAACTTCAGTTTATCCTGAACAGACAAAAGAATTTCCATCGATTGGATATGTTCGAAATTTATCAGCTGAGGGTGTACTGTCAATGAACCCTTCATTAGTGCTTGGTGAAGATGATATGGGTCCACCTGCAGTCATTAAACAGATAATGAAAACCTCTGTTGATTTAAGAATTATTCCGGAGCAACATAATGCTGATGGAATTATAAAAAAAATCAATTGTATTGGTAAGATTATTAATCAAGAAGAGTTGGTAAGTAAAACAATTAAGAAAAAAATTATGCCCACAGTTAAACAACTAAAAAAAATATCGGCAAAAAATACAAAAAAAGATATAAAGGTGATGTTAATTCTCAGTATGCAAGGTACCTCACCAATTGTTGCTGGTAAGGAGACTTCCGGACATGGATTTATTGAAATGATCGGTGCACGAAATATATTTGATTCATTTAAAGGGTGGAAAGCTGTCACGGCTGAAGCTATTATTGAAATGAACCCTGATTATATTTTAATTCCATCAAGAGATATGCACAAAAATTCAAAGGTTGCCACAATTACTGAACATCCAATTTTTGCAAAAACGACAGCTGGAAAAAATAAAAACTTCGTAATTGATGATGGAATGGCGATGTTAGGTTTTGGTACAAGAACAATTTTTAGTGCTTATGATGCAGCTAAAGCAATAAACAAATGATGTCTAAAACATTTAATAGATTTTTTAGATATATAACCTTTAAGCAATTCACTATTTTCAATTTACTTACAATTATTCTTATTTTTATAATAGGTGTAGGTATTTCAATAGGTAGTTTTGAATTTTCTGTTCTAAAATATTTTAATAATTCACTTACGACTCTTGAAGAAGAGGTTTTAATGAACATTCGTTTTCCTAGAGTTATATTAGCTGCTGTTGTGGGTGCCGCTCTTTCAATGTCAGGTGCTTGTTTACAAGGTCTTTTTCGAAATCCACTTGCTGATCCAGGATTAATAGGCGTATCTGCAGGGGCAGCTCTTGGCGCAGCCTTTTCGATTGCAATGAGTGCAGAATTTTTTCCTGACTTTTTATTAACTCCTTATTTATTGCCATTTTCTGCAATATTAGGTTCTGCATTTGTTATATCTATTTTGTTTATAATTACAAGGGGTTTTGGTTTTGAAGGAATGACTTATATGCTTCTTGCTGGAATTGCAATCAATGCCTTTGCAGGAGTTGGTATCGGTATTCTAACATATATAAGTGATGACGCAGAACTTAGGGGATTAACTTTTTGGACAATGGGGAGCTTCGGAGGGGTTACATGGACACTTATTATTCCTGCAATAATAATAATCTTATCAACAATAATTTGGACACTGAGAATTTCAAGGAAACTCGATTTACTACAACTTGGTGAGTCTGAGGCTTATAGGCTTGGAGTTGACATAAAAAAGTTACGATTTGATATTATAATGTCTTCAGCTATTATTGTCGGTATAAGTGTATCTTTAACTGGAATGATTGGCTTTGTTGGTTTGGTTGTTCCACATTTAGTTAGATTATTTGGTGGCGTTAATCATCATTATTTACTTCCATGTTCAGCACTAACTGGAGCTATTTTAATGGTTAGTTCGGATTTGTTATCTAGAATATTAATCCAACCTGCTGAACTTCCTGTGGGATTAATAACTAGTGCAATTGGATCACCATTTTTTCTTTGGCTTATTTTTAGAATGAGAAATAAATGAGTATTGAAATAAAAAATATCAGTTATGCAGTAAAAGATTTTGAAATTCTTAAAGAAGTTTCATTAAAAATTAAAAAAAATGAAATTTTTTCATTGCTTGGCCCAAATGGTTCTGGAAAATCAACATTACTTAGGATTGTTTCAGGAGATATTCAACCTAATTTTGGAACAGTAAAATTTGATGATACCATGCTTGATAAAATAAGTATAATTGATCGTGCAAGGATAAGAAGTGTTATGTCGCAATCTCAGGAAATAATTTACGATTTCAGTGTAAAAGAAGTAATTGAAATGGGATGGTTAGAAGGTAAAGAATTTGTTACGGAAAAATTTGATAATGCACTTATTAAGGTAGGAGATGAATGTAAAATTTCACATCTTTTTGATAAAAGTTTTAATCAATTATCAGGTGGTGAAAAAAGAAAAGTTCATTTTGCGAGAACTTTAATTCAAATGTATAATAAAGATTTTGAAACAAAATCTAGATATATTATGCTCGATGAGCCAACAGCAAATCTCGATATATCCCATGAATTACAATTAATAAAAATTTTGAAGAAAAAATCACAGGAAGGATTTGGTATATTTATTATTTTACATGACCTGAATTTAGCATACCATTTTTCTGACAAAGTTGCTTTTATTAAAAAAGGTAAAATTCATGCGCTTGGGACCCCTAATGAGGTTTATAAAGAAGAAATTCTAAGTGATGTTTATGACTTAGACGTCTCCTTTGACAAAACCATTAAAAAAATATCATATTATTAAAAAAAATATTTAGAAAATATTTTGTTTCAAAATTTTTATACTATAAAATTGATATCACATTTTTCGGGGGATTAATGTCAAAAAAACATAATACACATATATCAAATGTTCTAGTTATTGGGAGTGGAGGCGCTGGCCTTAGAGCTGCTATCGAAGCAAAAGGAAAAGGTGTTGACGTCGTTGTTATTGGTAAAAGAGCAAAAGGAGATGTTCATACAGTTCTTGCTGCTGGAGGTATCAATGCCGCCTTTGGTAATGTTGACAAAGAAGATAACTGGAAACAACATTTTGCTGACACAATGATTGAAGGATATAATTTATCTGAACCTAGAACTGTTGAACTCATGGCAAAAGAATCTCCTGAGATAGTACAAGAAATTGATAAATGGGGTGCCAATTTTGTTAAGCTTGACAATGGCAAAATTGATCAGAGATTTTTTGGTGCACATACATATAGAAGAACTTGTTATTCAGGGGATTATACTGGAAGATCTATTTTAATGACCTTAATAAAAAAGGCTGATGAAATGAAAATTCCTGTTCATGATTCACAGTATGTTACAGAGCTTTTAGTAAATGATGGTATTTGTTTTGGAGCCATGACTTTTGATATTAAAAATGGCGAAAGGACTGTCTTTTTAGCTGATTCAGTTATATTAGCTGCAGGCGGACATACAAGAATTTGGAGAAAAAGCTCATCAAGAAGAGATGAGAATACCGGAGATGGTTTTTACTTAGGATTAAAAGCCGGATGCACTTTACAAGATATGGAGTTAGTGCAATTTCATCCAACTGGAATGGTTATACCTGAGAATATTGCTGGTACTCTTGTAACAGAAGCTGTTCGTGGTGAAGGCGGACATTTGTTAAACGCTAACGGTGAAAGATTCATGTCAAATTACGATAGTGAAAGAATGGAACTATCTACAAGAGATCGAGTTGCAATGGCAAATTATACTGAAATAATTGAAGGCAGAGCAACAGAGAATGGTGGAGTATTCCTCGATATTAGTCATAAATCAAAAGATTTCATTATTGAAAAACTACCAAGAATGTATCGACAGTTTCTTGATACTTTGATGATTGATATTTCAAAATCACCAATGGAAGTTGCACCAACAGCTCACTATTCAATGGGAGGTATAAAAGTTGATCCTGATAATCATACAACTGGTATTCAAGGTTTGTATGCTGCTGGAGAAGTCACAGGGGGTTTGCACGGGGCTAATAGATTAGGTGGTAATTCACTTGCGGAAATTTTAGTTTTCGGTAAAAGAGCTGGAGCGCATGCAGCAGATCGGTCAATTAACTTAGATATTCAATACAGGTCTAAGAAAGCAATAGACAATGCTCATGATAAAATTAATTCATTTATTAAAAACGGAAAAAATGTTGTTCGTCCTCTTCAAAGAGAATTAAGAAATATTATGTGGGAACATTGTGGTGTTGTTAGAGCTGAAGATAGATTAAACACAGGCATTGACAAAATAAATAATCTTAAAAGCTTATTACCTACAGTTGATGTTCGACCAGATTCTGAAGGATTTGAGGATTTGATGATTGCTTTTGATTTGGAGGCATCTATCATGTCTGCAGAATCAACTATTTTATCAGCTATTGAAAGAAAAGAAAGCAGAGGAGCACATCAAAGAAGTGATTTTGAAAAATTAGAAGAATCACAAAATGTTAATTATTTATCAAAGCTTGATAACGATAATTTAAAAGTAGAAAGTATACCAACTGAAAAATTATCTGATGATCTTGAAAAAGCAATTAGTGATACAAAGGAAATAAAAAATTATTCAGGAAAACTGATAGAGTAGTCTAAAAAATTCTTTAACCTTCTAAATTTATTATTTTAAATGAATCATCTTGAAAATTCCAAATGGACTTCTGTTAAAAAAATTAAAGGTTGGCGTCATTATGAGGTCGTTAATATTTTTAAAAAAGATAAAAAAGTTGAAATGTTTTCTGTTTGTGAAAAAAAGATAAAAATCTTTGCTAGTTTTAAAGAACTCAAAGATAAAAAAAAGTGGATTAGTGGTTGGATTGAAATCTTTGAAGAAAATTCTTAATTTTAATATGTGTTAGCATATTTAAAGTTTTTTTTAAATCCAATTTATACGACGTTAATTGGTTTATCTATTTTTATTGATGGTCCAATAGGATTATCTCTTGCTCTATTTGTTGTTTTAACAATTGTTTTTGGTGAGCTATTCTTTGGTGACGATAAATCAACTCATAATTTTAAATTTCCTTTTGTTCTAGATTTCTCATTATTCATTAATGTTCCACTTTTTATGGCTGTATTGTTTATTTATTTAAATAAAATTTCTATAGGATTTGAATGGCACCATTTATTATATATTCCAATTTTAGGATTACAAATGGCCTTAAGTTTGATAAATATTGGTCATGAGCTTGTTCATAGAACTAGCAAAAAAATTGATTGTGAAATAGGTAATTGGGCTTTAGCCACTGCTTGGAATCCTGCCTTTGCAATAGAACACATTCATGGTCATCACAAAAATGTAGGTGTAATTGAAGATGATCCAGTTACCGCAAATCATGGTGAAAATCCACTTATTTTTTCAATTAAAGCTTTTTTTATGGAGCATGTTCATGCCTGGAGCATTGAAACAAAACAATTAAAAATTAGAAAGAAAAAAATCTTCTCGTTCCATAATCGACTTATAAATGGATATATCAGAACCTCTGCTATATTTATTTTGATTGGCTATTTCTTTAGTTGGCAAGCTATGTTTGTTTATATTACAATTGGATTAATTGCTAATTATATTTTTCAATTAACTAATTTTATTGAACATTATGGCTTAGTAAGAATAAAAGGTCATCCTGTTCAATACCATCATTCTTGGAATTCTAATAATAGAATGACTAGTTATTTAACTTATAATTTAACTAGACATTCTGATCACCACGTTCATGCTAACAAAGAGTTTTGGGAGCTTGATCCATGCGTTAATAGCGGAGTATTACTTCCTTCAGGCTATTTAACCTATATACTATTATTTACCATAGCACCTAAATATGCTAAGCATAAAATGGAGCCTAGATTAAAAAATTGGCATTTAAATTATGCTTCTGAAAATGAAAAAGAGCTTACAAAGCACTATTTAGATTTTCCTAATTATAGTACTTAGACAATCATAAAAAAAATCGTATAATACTTGTATGAATAAAATTAATATACCCATGATAGGACTTGGAACCTGGTTAATTCCAAATGATGAAGCTGAATCAATTACAAAAGATGCTATTAGTTTAGGCTATAAGCATATTGATACCGCTGAAGTTTATCGGAATGAGGAAGGCATTGGTAATGCTTTGAAATCTTCAGCAATTTCTAGAGATGAAATATATATTACAACCAAAATGTGGCCTGGAATGTCTCAACAGGAAGAGCCTTATCAAAATTTTGATGGTGCCATAAAAGCATGTGAGCAAAGCCTTAAATTATTACAATTAAATGAGATTGATTTATATTTAATTCATAATCCTTTCGCAAAAGAAAATAGACTAGAATTATGGGAAGCAATGGTTGAATTAAAAAAACAAGGAAAAGTAAAACATATTGGAGTTTCTAATTACAACGTGCATCACATCAAAGAAATAGAAGATGCAGAAATTGAAATGCCTACAGCTAATCAGATAGAAATTCATCCTTGGCATATTATTCCACAACCATTGGATGAATACATGAAAAATAATGATATACTTCCAATTGCATATTCAACACTTGCGCCTATACCAAATTGGAGAGAAGGTTCAAAATGGAATGGTAAACCTGAAGATATGAAATCTGGTGCTATGCCATGTAAAGATATAGCTGATAAATATAAAGTGACAGTACCTCAGCTATTTTTAAAATGGTCAATTCAGCTTGGTTATCCAGTATTACCTAAATCTGTGAAATTCCATAGGCTTAAAGAAAATTTAGATTTAGATAATTTTGAAATAAGTAATGAAGATTTGAATATTATTTCTAACATAGCAATAAACGATCAAAAATGTTTAGCATGGTCAGGCGATTTTGATCCACTTGAGGTTGAATAGTCATAATGGCATATAGTTATAATCCTATCGTCGGCGAAAATTGGAGATATAATCCTGATAAAATTTTTAAAATAAGTAGATCTAAAATTGAACTATTTTTTAATTGTCCAACATGTTTTTATAAAGATGCAAAAATAGGTTTAAGAAAGCCACCAATGCCTGGCTGGGCTATAAATAGTGCAGTCGATGATTTGTTAAAAAAAGAAATGGACTATTGCAGATCACAAGATAGACCTCACGGAATTTTTAAAGAGAATGGTTTAAATATAAAACCTTTCATTCACGAGGATATTGAAAAATGGCAACACACATTTACTGGCATTCAATATAATGATGAAAAACACAATTTTTTAATCTATGGCGGTGTCGATGATATTATGATTGATGAAGATGATAAGCTTGTTGTTGTTGATTTTAAAGCTACAGCAAAAAAAGCTGATATTCTTTCATCTGCAGACGTTTATGACAACGGAAAGTCATATAAAAGACAACTTGAAATATATAGCTGGTTGTTACAAAAAAATAATTTTGACGTTTCCAATACTGGGTACTTAATGTATTACAATGGTGATGCAAGTAAACCGCATCTTGGAAAAGAAATGCACTTTAGAAGAACTTTAGTTCCATTTGAACTAGATACCTCTTGGATTGATCCGATGGTTGATGATATATATAATTGTCTTCAAAAGGATGAAATTCCTTATGGTAACGATAATTGTGAAGAATGTATTTATCTTAAAACTGTATCTGAACTCTAAAGTTATTTCATACCACTGGGCTTATCAAAAACATAAACAATATCTATATCTTTTGATCTTGACATGCCGCCAGGATTTAATCCAAGTTTTCCTTCCGGAATTTCATGGTTTAATTCTTCATAATATTCAACCCAATGTACAAATGGAGTATTGGTGCCGGGTTCATTAAAAGTCATTGGATAAAGTTGCATAATTTCTTGATTAATATCTGCTGATTGTAGTCCTTCATAAATAATTTCAGAGCAATAATAGGTATCATCTGTAATATCAAAAATGAAATCATATGGTTTTCCAACAAGATTATCTTCAATGTGTTGGAGCGCAATTGGTATCAACTTAGAGTGTTCTTTTTTTAATCTCCCAACAAGAACTTTATTGCTTCTATTTAAAAATTCTTCAAGAGTTATTTTTGAGACATTTTCTCCAATTGCTTCAGTAACAATTGTATTTCTTAAGGAGGTACCGGCTTTTGAGATAATAGCACAATGTGATAATTGAGAACCATTATAACCTTGTGTTACTGCTTCGATTGCTTCACACGGAGGTCCACAATCAAGATCTTGAAAAAGAATATCTCCTTCTTTAAAAGTAATATTGGGTTGTCTTAACATAAGCATAACATATAACACAAAAAAAACTGTCATACCTATAACATAGAATCTTTTAGATATCATTATGTGTTGTCAATTATTTTAATTTCTCTACCAGTATATTCATATCGATCAGGATCTGGCCAAGCTTTTGCAACATCATGCCAATTATCTGAAGAGCCATACTCAGTTTTTCTTCTTTCCATTGCATCTTGATATTCCTTCTCATTTTCAAACCATAGTTCAGCCATCCCACAACATCCATTTTCAAAGTCCTCCTCAAAAAAAGTCAAAATATATTTTTTAGGCTTAAGTACCTTTACCATATGAGGTGCATGAATATTTTCCCAGTGATCAAAGAAATTGGAACGTTTAATCCCAGTTCGATTTTGAATAAATAGTATTTTTTTAACCATAATTTTTACTCCTTATCCAATAAAGATAACATCTTTTTTTTATTTACAACATCATTATTTGATACTTACATTGTTCATGAAGACTTAAAGGAGACATACATGATTAAAACATTTTTACTATTAATAATTCTTTCAACTTTTTCTCTATCTCAAGATGCAGTCGAACTTGAGGAAAATAAACATTTTAATTCTTATCAAATAAATTTAGATCGTTTTAAACAGCTTAATGAAGATATTACTACTCCAAACACGTACCGTACCGCAGCCGGGTATCCAGGTCATGAATATTGGCAAGTAGAAGCTGATTATAAAATGAAACTTAGAATCGATGATAATAAGCAAAGACTTTACGGAGATGAAACGGTAACATTTTATAATAATTCTCCAGACGCACTTAACTATTTGTGGATGGAATTGACTCAAAATGTTAGAGCTCTCGATTCAGATTCTTATAAAATTCAATCAACTGGAGATTTATCAGCTCAACGTGGAAATGAGAAAATGGTAATAGGAAGTACAGTATCTTCAAGAACACTTGAAAACTTTTATCGTGATTTTGATGGTGGATTTAAAATTCAACACGTCAAAGATGAGAAAAATAAGAATATTCCTTTTACAATTAACAAAACTATGATGCGTATTGACGTACCTCAACCAATTCAACCTGGAGAAAAATATACTTTTAAAATTAAATGGTGGTATAACATTAATGACCATATTAGAGATGGTGGAAGATCAGGATACGAGTATTTTGAAGATGATGATAACTACATTTATACTATAGCTCAATTTTTCCCAAGAATGTGTATGTACAATGATGTTTATGGCTGGCAAAATAAGCAATTTTTAGGAAGAGGAGAATTCACATTAATTTTTGGAGATTATGATGTTAAAATTACTGTTCCTGAAGATTTTGTAGTAGGCGCAACTGGTGTATTACAAAATCCCGATGAGGTTTTATCAGAGGAACAAATTAAAAGACTTGAGAAATCTAAGAAAGCTAAAGAGCCGGTCTTAATTGTAACTGAACAAGAGGCATTAGACAATCTTGCAACTAAGACTAGTAGACAGAAAACTTGGCATTTTAAAGCTGAAAATGTTAGAGATTATGCTTTTGCAGCATCAAGAAGATATATATGGGATGCTATGGGTGTTGAAGTAGGAGATAAAACAGTAATGGCGATGTCATATTATCCAAACGAAGCAAATCCTCTGTGGGGCCAATATTCAACAAAAGCCGTTGCTCATACAGTTGAATTTTATTCTGACTACACATTTGATTATCCATACCCTGTGGCTATTTCTGCTCATATTGACCGCATGGGAATGGAATATCCAATGGTAACATTTAATGGTTATCGTCCAGAAGATGATGGTACATACTCAGAAAATACTAAAAGAGGATTGATTGGAGTTATCATTCATGAAGTTGGTCATTTCTGGTTTCCAATGATTGTTAATTCAGACGAAAGACAGTGGACATGGATGGATGAAGGATTAAACTCATTCATGGATGATTTAGCTGGAAGAGCTTGGGATTCAGAACTTTTTCATCCAAGAAATAATCAGGACTATATCGTTAGATATATGAGGGGTGATAAATCAAATATCATGCCAATTATGACAAATTCAGAATCAATTTATCAATTTGGTGCAAATGCATATGGTAAGCCTACATTAGCATTAAACATATTAAGAGACACGATAATGGGGAGAGAATTATTTGATTTTGCCTTTAAAGAGTACTCAAAAACTTGGATGTTTAAACACCCAACACCTTCTGACTTTTTTAGAATAATGGAAAATGCATCTGGAGTTGATTTAGATTGGTTTTGGCGAGGATGGTTTTTTACCAATGATCATGTAGATTTATCAATAGAAGAAGTTGAGTGGTTTCAACTTGAAATTGATCCAAAAAAGAAAAGAGCAGCTCAAAAGAAAGAGAAAGAAGATAAAAAATATTATGCTGCAATGTTAGACGAGAAGGATATTAAGCAAACTGTAACTGAAAAAGATCCAAAAACTAAAGATTTTTACGATTCATATGATGAATTCGCAGATTTGACTGACAGTAGTCAACGTAGAAGATATGAAACTATGTTGAATGATGCAGATATTTCAGATGAGATGAGAGCAAAAATTATGGAGCGAATGAGCGGTAAAAGTCAGTATGAGCAATTATTAGAAGAACTTTCTGATAATGAAAGAAGATTAGCAAAAAGGAATGATCATTTCTATAAAATGAAATTTAAAAATCATGGTGGTTTAGTAATGCCTTTGATAATCGAAATGACCTTTGAAGACGGAACCACAGCTGTTGAGAGAATACCTGTTGAAATCTGGAGATTTAATAGACCAGAGGTATCAAAGGTTTTTAAAACTGAGAAAAAAGTTGTTAGTTTTACTTTAGATCCGTTCAGAGAAACTGCTGATACATTCAGAGATAATAATCATTGGCCTCCTAAAAATGAACCAACCTTATTTGATGTTTATAAATACGATAGTACAACTTGGTATGGTGGTTCTAACCCAATGCAAAGGGCTAAACAACAAGGTAAGTAGGTATTTTATATTTTGAATGATGTATAAATTATTTTTAAAAATAATTTTGCTAAATACACTATTATTTAGTCACCAATTTTTTTTATCAACTACAGAGGTACGTGTAAGCGATAATACAAAAAATTTAGAAGTAACAATTCAAATTTTTACGCATGACCTTGAGGCTTTATTAAGAAATGCTAATTTTAATTTAGCAAACTTAGGTTCTGAAAAGGAAAACCCAAATATAGATGAATTTCTTATTGAATACTTATCTGAGAATTTTATAATTCAAGACCATTATTGGAAATTTATTGGCAAAAAAATTGATGGTGACTTCACATTATTTTTACTTGAAATAGATACATTTAACTCTCCTTCAAGTGTTGCAATTCTCAATTCTATTTTTATGGATATGTATGAAAAGCAACGCAATATTATCAATATTTATACACAAAAAAATGTTCAATCAGCTACGATGACAATAAATGAGCCAACATTTAAGTTTGAGTTTTAAGACTATCTTTTTTACCAACGTACCATATGTACATTCCACTCAGCATCATGACAATACATAATATTTGACCCATGCTTAATTCAAACAAAATAAAACCCAGATGAGCATCAGGCTGTCGAAAAAATTCTATAAAAAATCTAAAGAAAGCATATCCAAAAACGTACATTCCACTGTTAAATCCTAAATTTTTATTGTTGAACATTTTGATAACATAATAAAGCACAATTCCCTCAAAAAAAGCTTCATAAAGTTGTGAGGGGTGTCTTAAAAATTGCCCAGGCGCGTTTGGAAAGTACATTCCAATAAATGAATCTGTGCTCCTGCCATAGAGTTCACCATTGATAAAGTTTCCAATTCTTCCAAAAAAGTATCCTAGCGGAATTGCTGCAGTTAAAAAATCAGCCAAAACAAATAAATGTAAATTAACTTTTCTGCTGAAAAGCCAAATAGCTGTTAGCACACCAATTACTCCTCCATGATATGACATACCAGCTATACCAGTAAAAACCCAGCTACCGTCTCTATATGCTACCGGAAGGAGTATTTCAAGAGGATGAGACAAATAATAATCAAAATTATAAAAAATCACATAACCTAGTCTTGCACCAATAAGAAGCCCAATGAAACACCACGTAAGAAGATCTTCAAATTGATTTAGATTTATTAATTTAAATTTTCCATTTTTTATTTGTCTGCTACATATTAGATATACTACACCAAAGGCAACCAAATACATTGTTGAATACCAATAAATTGAAAAAGGTCCGATCGATAAAAGAACAGGGTCCATTTTTGAAGGGAGTGTTTGCCACCATGTTAATAAATCCATAGCCAAAGATACAAAAAATACTTTGTAACCTAAAAAAAATTATATAACCTATACAGCTTATGATTTTATCGGGAAAAGAAATACTTAAAAGAAAAGATAAAGATATAATTATTAATCCTTTTGATGAGAATAAAATAAATCCAAATAGTTATAATCTAACACTACATAATGAACTAATGGTTTATGATAAAACACCATTGGATATGAAAAAAGATAATCCTGCATCTAAAATCATTATTCCGGAAGATGGGTTACTTCTTGATAGTAGAAAGTTATATTTGGGAAGAACTGTTGAATATACCGAAACACATAATCTTGTTCCTATGCTGGAAGGAAGATCTTCCATTGGAAGACTAGGTCTTTTTGTTCATGTTACTGCTGGATTTGGAGATGTTGGTTTTAAAGGATATTGGACACTAGAAATTTTTTGTGTTCAACCAATAAAAATTTATCCATCAGTTGAAATTTGTCAAATTTTCTACCATTCTGTTGAAGGTGATTATGATCCATACGAAAGTGGTAAATATCAAAACAACAAAGATATTCAGACAAGCATGCTCTATAAAGACTTTGAAGATGATAAATAATTTTCTTATTTCTTCCTTCATCAAAATAATTAAGGTGTATCAAAAATTTATTTCTCCCTTATTAGGAAGTAACTGTCGATTTCAACCAACGTGTTCCGAATATAGTATTTCTGCTCTAAAAGAGTGGGGTTTTTTAAGGGGATTTTATTTATCTTGCATAAGGATTACACGCTGCCATCCATGGGGAGGTAGTGGGTACGACCCAATACCAAAGAAAAATGAATGAGTTTATCCAAAGCCTTGAGTTAATCTTAAGTAATAACTTTACTTATAGTATAATTTTTATTTTAGGTATGTTTCATGCTCTAGAACCAGGACATGGTAAAACTTTAATATTGGCTTATCTAAGTGGAGGGTCTATTAGAGCTTTAGGTTCTATTAAACTTATAAGTGGATTAATTATGACCCACTTTGCTTTATTTTCTTTAATTGCTTTTTTATTGAAAGAAGGTGGAGAACATTTCCCTTTTTTAGAATTTTTAGGGCCTTTCTTAATTATTCTACTAGGAATATATCTTTTGAATATTTCTTTGAAGGAAGTTAGGCATGAAGATGAGCATGATTGTGATGATCCTATGCACTTTCACTTCAATGATGCTAAGTTTGCTAGCCCATTCATTACTGGTATGGTTGCCGGTTTAATTCCATGTCCTTCTGCTATTGCTGTGCTTTTGATTGCTTCGACAAAGTTTTCCCAAGATAATTATACTTTGTACAGTTCAATCTTCATTTACGTGCTAGGAATTGCTTTAACGTTAATAGGAATAATGGCATTATTTTTATTTTTTAAGGATCAGTTTTCAGATAAACTAAATAATATTAACAGTAGATTTAATACTAATTTAATTGCAGCTGTGTTGATTATTTTAGTTGGAGTTCTTTATTTATCTTTTAATCTTATGGGAATTGATCATCAACATTAATTATGCTTAACAAATTCAAATTGATCTCTTGAATAACCAACTTTCTTTAACTCATTAATAATTTCATCATATTTACTTTCTGAAACTGAGGGCTCTCTTCCCATTATCCATCCCATTGTGTTTTTAGGATATCCAACAGCCATATACTCATATTTTTCATCTAAATAAACAACTTTGAAGGCAAACTTCATAAAAGGAATAAAAGGTTTTCTCATTTGAATAGTCCAATCTGCATTAGATTTTTTATCTACAATAGTGCCTTTTTGTTTTATCTGTCTTTTCTTACCATCTTTTATTGCATCATAAGTTATGTCTATTGTGCCATCATCATTTAATTTGTAGATGTCTGAAGAATTCTCAGCTCCTTGTTCGATCATGTTAGGTACTATTGCAATAACATACCATTTACCCATAAATTTTTCTATGTCTAAGTAATCAACTGTTTTCATATTATCAGATCCTTTTATAAAGCTTATAAAAATTATTAGTATAATTAATAAAGTTTTCATTTTATACATTCCTCTATTTTTTCTATATTGATTTTTTAAAATTATTAAAAAAGAAATTATGGAATTAAATAATATATATCTAGGGTTTGCTTTAGCAACATTTGCTGGACTAAGTACTGGTATTGGTAGTCTCATAGCTCTTTATACAAAAGATATGAGTAAACGATTCTTAGCAATTGCTTTAGGTTTATCTGCTGGAATAATGATTTATGTATCATTTATGGAAATGATGCAATTATCCTTTGAATCTTTAATGATAATTTATGGCGCAACTTTTGGTAAGCTTATAAGTGTCACTGGCTTTGTAATGGGTCTTCTATTAATGCTTTTGATTGACCAACTATTTGATCATCAATCCATCGCTGATTTTATTTCAAGATCAGAAGATAAAAATGAATCAATTCTAATAAAAACAGGTGTATTCTCTGCAATAGCACTTGCTATTCATAATTTTCCTGAGGGGTTTGCTACATTTACTGCTACTGTATATGATCCTGCAATTGGGCTAACTCTTGCAACTGCAATTGCCGTTCATAATATTCCAGAAGGAATTGCTGTAGCTGTACCCATTTATTATGCAACAAAAAGTAAAAGAAAAGCTTTTATTATTTCATTTGCATCTGGTTTAGCTGAGCCTATGGGTGCTTTAATAGGTTTTTTAATTTTTAGAACAGTTTTTAATGAAGCCCTATTTGGGATTTCATTTGCTTTATGTGCAGGCATAATGGTTTATGTTGCTTTAAATGAACTTCTTCCAGTTGCAAAGGATTATGGACAACCTAGTGATGCCATTATTGGAGTGACAATTGGAATGATTGTTATGGCCGTTAGCCTTATTATGATGTATATCTAGTTTAATTCAGTGAAAATTTGAGCACCAATACCCTTTATTCTATATTCTACTAAATCGCTTGGTACCAATACAACTTCATCTTTTGAAAGCACAATGCCTTTTTCTTCAGCTAAATGTACTTTCCAATTAATAGCTTGCTCCTCTGAAAATTCTAGCTTAGAAAAAATTCCGTGAACAATTGCTCTTTTAGATTTTGAATTTTGAGGGAAAATAATCACGTCATCTTGAACTTTAACCCTAAGAGTTTTTTCAGAATCAAAGTCTTTGATTTCAATCCAACAACCTTTCATTGGACAAACATCGACAATTTCACCTTCGAGTGTAATACTTTGCCCAATAAAATCTGAGGGCTTTTCCATAACTTGTCCAAAAGTTTTAACTGATTTTGGTATAAATTCATCACCAAATTTTTGTACACTATATTCTTTTTTTGGAGATGAGCACGAGATTAATAATAAAGATAAGAATGTAAATACTATTCTAATCATAACAAGCTTGTAATCTCATCAGATAATGGTTTAACTCTAGCATCAAAAAAACCGATTAAATTACCTTCTTCATTTATGAGATATTTGCAGAAATTCCAACTAGGAGATTGATTATTCCATCCATTAAGCTCAGACTTAGAAAGCCATTCATAAACTGAACTTTGATTTTTGCCTTTTGTGGCAATTTTTTCAAACATTTGGAATGTTACTCCATATACTGATTCACAAAACTCTGCAATTTTTTCATTGCTGCCAGGTTCTTGATATAAAAAATCGTTTGATGGAAAACCTAAAACGATGACTTTTTCTCCATAAAGATCCTGCAGTTTTTGCATTTCAGCATATTGATAAGTATAGCCACATTTAGAAGCTACATTAACAATTAAAACTTTTTTTCCTTTGTAATCACTGAACGAAATTTCTTCACCATCAATACCTACAGCTTTTAAGTCGTAAAAGTTTGATAATGCAGCAATCTCGCTGTCATTTTTTGATATTTTTTTATAGGTAAAACCGCTTAATAGGAGTACAATCGTGAAACCTATAAAGGTAATTAATAAATAATGCGTTGGTATTAAAAATTTTATCATTTTTTGCTTAAATTGCCTGGAAAGATAATATGTTTTTGATAAAAAAAGAAGAACTATCTACAAGAGAACTGTCTGAAACAGCACAGTGGATTAAAGATAATTTTGAAAATATTTTTTTATGGTTTAGTGTTTTATGCATTTTAATATCATTTTTATTTATTCTTAGGTTATATTTCAAACGTCAAAAATGAAAAAGATAAACATAATATTTTTAGCAATAATAATTTTAGGCTGTCAGACAGATAAAAATTCTTCAACAGTGAAAAAGAATATCGCTCCAGAAGAAAAAGTTGCTAACGAAAAAAAAGAATTAAAACATAGCAACAATACTCGTCCATCCAACAGTGTCGTTTTTAGAAATGCTAAAGGTTTATACTTAACTGAGACTGAAAAAGATAGTATTGTTGAAAATCAAGAAAATTTACAAGCATTACGTAGATATGATGATGTAAATAAGAATACAGAATATATATTATTTAAAGATTATGATGATTTAAGAGGTTTTCTTGAAGATTCTGTCGTAGATGATTTAATTGAAGAAAATAAATTGATGCGTTCTGGTGGTCGCGGTGCTGTAGTTATGAAAAGAGTTCAAGATAAGTGGCTTGATAAACCTCTTCCCAAAGAACAGTTTGACATGATAAATGGTTCAATCAAATCCTTTAGTGATTTTGAAGGTAGTATGCTAGTTATAAATTTTTGGTATATAAACTGTGGTCCATGTATAGCCGAAATGCCTTATCTAAATAAACTGGTTGAAAAGTATAAGGATGATAATATTAAGTTTTTGGCATTAAGCTTTGATAGTAAAGCAGACATAAAACAGTTTATATCCGAAGTTGATTTCAAATATGAGCAAGGTAAAATAGAAAGAGCATTTTCCTACGAATTTACTCCTGTTGCTCCAGGTCATTTTATCATTGATGAATCCGGAATTGTAAAAGATATTCTAATTGGTGCGCCAAGGCAAACCGAACTAATATATGACAGACTAGTATCTGTTATTGAAAAAAATAAAAAATGAAATTATAACCCTAATTATTAATTAAATTTTTAGATGAAACAATTAAGAAAACTTATTCTAATTTTATCAATTACATTTCTTCCTGCTCAAACAAATATCATCCCAGAAGGTTTTAATGGTTTTAGTGTTTCTATGAAGCACGATCAAAATGTTGATTTTTTTGGAGAAGGAAAATTTTTTAGAAGTTCATTTACTAATAACCTAAATGTTGGTTATATATACAATGGAACAGTTAGCATAGATTTAAATTATGGCTATTCTCTATTTGATAGAAAAGATGAGTATTTCATTGATGAAAATAATGCTCATACCTCAGGAGATGATTCTTTTAATTTCATTGATAATTTTCGTGTTGAAAATAGAGAAGTAGGCGATAAGGGTTTTTCTTTTGGTTTAACTTATTACATAAATGAAAGCCAAACGATATTTCCAAAGCAACTTCCAGTCAACCTATCATTAGGATTCAGATATGGTAATTCCAGCTATACAAGTGATAATTTGGACGCTTTAAATCAGGATTTTTATGGAAAATTTTATAGTTTAGAGTTTGGTGTTTACAAAGAAATCGAAACGGCAGCAAGCTTTTTCATGATCCCAAGAATTAATCTTCATATAACTAATGAAAAAAATATTTACGATTCATTTATCAATGAAGGTGAAACTGAATCCTTTAATCTAAGCAGTAATTATTTCGAAGTAGCATTACCGTTTGTTTTAGAGCGCGCTACAGTTGGAAAGCCATATTTTGAACCAAGCATTTCAAATAGACATGGTTCAACGCATCTTGGTTTTAAATTTGGATTTCTTTTTTAACTTAATCACATGAAATTTCGCGTTCATCAAGATATTTCTAAGGCTGAAACTTTGCCATCAATATTCTACAAGAATCAAGATGTTTTTGACGAAGTGAAGGAAAAAATTTTCTTAAAATCTTGGCAATGGCTTGGAGATAACTCAGGTCTTAAGCTAACAAATTCTATTCAACCATTAACACTCCTTGATGGATTTTTATCTGAACCTATTTTATTGACTCGTGATAGTAATGGTGATGTTAATTGTATGTCAAATATTTGTACTCACAGAGGACATATTTTAGCACTTGGTGCAGATAAAGTTAAAAGAATTGTATGCGCTTATCATGGAAGATCATTTGATTTGCAAGGTAATTTTAAGTCGATGCCTGAATTTTCTAAAGCAGAAAATTTTCCAAGAGACTGTGATAATTTATATAAGTTTCCATTATATGAATGGGGACCTTTTTTATTTGCTGGTCTAAACCCATCATTTGATTTTCAAGAAGTCATTAAACCAATGCAAGAAAGAGTCGGTTTTTTACCACTTGAACAGTTTTCCTTTGATAGTAGTATGTCCAAGGATTATCTTGTTCAAGCTCATTGGGCTTTATATTGCGATAATTATCTTGAAGGATTTCATATTCCATTTGTTCATGAAGGTTTAAATAAGGTTTTAGATTATGGGAGTTACAAAACGGAACTATACAAGTATTCTAATTTACAGATTGGTTACTCAGATGATTCAAATGAAGTTTTTGACCTTCCAAAAGATCATATTGATTATGGAAAAAAAATAGCGGCTTACTATTACTGGGTTTTCCCAAATATGATGTTCAATTTTTATCCTTGGGGCTTATCTGTCAATATTGTAAAACCGATAAGTATTAATCGTACCAAAGTTTCTTTTTTAACTTATATCTATGATGAGACCAAACTTCATAAAGGAGCTGGAAATGATATTGATAAAGTTGAAAGAGAAGATGAATTCATTGTTGAAAATGAAAGTAAGGGAATTCAATCTGCTTTTTATCAATCTGGAAGGTTTTCTCCTACTCGTGAACAAGGTGTTCATCATTTTCAAAGATTAATCGCCAAATTTCTCAAATAATTAATACAATAAATGAATAAGACTTTTTTTATGCAAGAAGCCATTAGAGAAGCATTAAAAGCTGATCCAAATAAAGTGTTTCCTAATCCGCTAGTGGGCTGTGTGATTGTCAAAGATAATATGATTATTGCTAGAGGATATCATAAAGAGTTTGGCACAAATCACGCTGAGGTAAATGCCATACAATCACTTGATGTTCCAGTTAGTAATGCAGATTTGTATGTAACACTTGAACCATGTGCACATTTTGGCAATAATCCTCCTTGCGTAGGTGCTATTATTCAATCAAAAATGTTTAAAAAAGTCATTTTAGCATCCAAAGATCCTAACGAAAAGGCGATGGGAGGAATAAAGCAACTCAAGGAAGCAGGAATCGAAGTTGAGATTGGAGTTTGTGAAGATAAAGCAAGAGAAATTAATAGGCGATTCTTTACTTTTTTTGAAAAGAAAAGACCCTATGTAATAATAAAATTTGCAAGAACGCAAGATGGGTTTATAGCACGGCTTGATGGAAGCTCTAAATGGATTACGGAAGAAGATGCAAGAAGAGACGTTCATGTCACTAGATCAGGATGTGATGCAATTTTGGTTGGTAAGAATACAATTAATGTTGACAACCCAAGTCTTGATTCACATGGTATTGGTAAAAATCCTCGTATTGTTATATTATCATCAAATCCAATCAATTCTAGTCTGAAGGTATCAACAAAAAATCCTATCATATTTACAAAAGAATTATTAAAAAATCAGCCCCACCATAATATTAAAATTATTCTTGACAATTTATTTAAGGAAAATGTACAATCATTACTTGTTGAAGGGGGAGAAAAAACCATTACTTCATTTATAAGAAGTGGATTTTACGATGAAATTCACGAGTATATTTCTCCAAAAAAGTTTTATGAAGGTATACCTTTCTACCGTGGTGAAGATTTTGGTAGAATTCGTTCATCTTTAAAATTGGTATCAGAAGTATTATTTAAAAATGATATTAAAAAAATATACAAAAAATAATGTTTACAGGATTAGTAGAAGCAAAAGGAGTTATTGATTCATTTGAAAGAAATGAGGACGGCGTGATTTTACGTCTAAATCATGGTGATTCTTTTAAAGTATCAATAAATGATAGTGTTTCATGCAACGGTGTTTGTCTCACAGTAGTGAGATTTAATAAAAATTCTTTTGAAGTACAATTAGTTAATGAGACTTTAAATAGAACTACTGCTGAATTCTGGAAAGAAAATGATGAGCTAAATTTAGAAAGAGCATTGCTTCCTTCGACAAGAATGGGAGGACATTTTGTTCAAGGTCATGTGGATTGTATTACTACAATTACAAATATCCAACATTTCGAAAAATCATCTGTTTGGACTTTTAAAATGAATGAAGACATAGAAAAATATATCGTTGAAAAAGGTTCAATTGCTCTAAACGGCGTAAGTTTAACCATCGCCAAAAAAAATGTAAGATCATTTGATGTAGCACTAATTCCTCATACAATAGAATTAACTACTTTTGGTAATTTAACTACAGGAGATTCTGTTAATGTTGAAGTTGATATTCTAGGAAAATATATTGAAAACTTTTTAGGACATAAAAGATGAAATTCGATTCTATATCTTCAGCGATTAAAGAGATTAAATCTGGTGGGATGGTAGTAGTTTTAGATAATGAAGACAGAGAAAACGAAGGTGATTTAGTAATGGCTTCCGATGCTGTTTCTCCAGCAAATATTAATTTCATGGCGAAAGAAGGGAGAGGTTTAATTTGCATTTCAGTATCAAATACCAGAGCAAAAAAATTAGATCTTGAACCAATGCAACAAAAAAATACTAGTCTTCATGAAACGGCTTTTACTGTAAGTGTAGATGCTGTTAAAGGAACGACGACTGGAATTTCTGCATCAGACAGGTGTAAAACTGTTAAAACAATTGTTAGTGATACAACTTTACCTACAGATTTAGCAAGACCAGGGCACATTTTTCCAATTGTTGGAAGAAACGGTGGAGTATTAAGAAGAGCTGGTCACACTGAAGCAAGTATGGATCTAGCTCAACTCGCAGGTTTTTCAAGGAGTGGAGTTATTTGTGAAATAATTGGTGATGACGGTGAAATGCTTAGAGGAACAGAGCTAATGGAATTTGCCAAGAAACATAGTCTTAAAATTATTTCAATTGAAGACCTAATTAGATTTAGAAGAAAAAAAGAAAGTATTATCAAAAAAGTTGAAAAAATAAAACTTCCAACAAAATTTGGTGAATTTGATCTTCATATGTATGATGATATTTATAATAATAAAGTTCACTTCGGACTTACTTTTGGAAAAATAAATACAAAAAAACCTATTTTAATTAGAGTTCATTCGGAGTGTTTAACTGGGGACATTTTTCATTCTTTAAGATGTGACTGTGGTAGTCAACTTGACTTTGCAATGAAAAAAATTGTAAAAGAAGGCTCTGGTATTATTGTTTATTTAAGACAAGAAGGAAGAGGAATTGGTATTAAGAACAAGATTAAAGCCTATAAGCTACAACAAGAGAAAAATATGGATACAGTTGAAGCAAACAATGCTTTAGGCTTTAAAGCTGATTTGAGAGATTATGGAGTAGGCGCTCAGATTTTGAAGGACTTGGGTGCAAAAGAACTAATTGTGATGACAAATAACCCAAAAAAACTTATTGGTTTAGAAGGACATGATTTAAAGATAACAAAAAGATTACCGGTCGTAATAAAACCCTCAAAGCATAATAAAAAGTATTTGTCAGTTAAAAAAAAGAAACTTAATCATATATTAGACTAATGATTGCGATAATAAAAAGTGATTTTAATAAAGAGATTGTTGATGGCCTTGTAGAAGGGTGTAAAAGAGCTTTAATTTCAGAAGAAATTGAAATTATTAGCGTTCCAGGTGCATTCGAACTTCCAGCAGCTGCAAAAAAATATTCCGAAACTAAAAAATTTAAAGCCATAATTACACTAGGCTGTGTTATTAAGGGTGATACAGATCACTATGACTATATTTGTCAAGCAGTATCAAAAGGAATAATGGACATTTCGATTAATTCTGATATTCCAATTCTCTTTGGAATTTTAACTTGTCAAAATGCTGAATTAGCATTTGAAAGAAGTAGAAATAATGAATCTAATAAGGGTTACGAAGTAGGATTAGCAGCATTAGATCTTTTAAAATAAACTTATAATAAATAAGTCATTTCGTAAAATTTTTTATAATCTTAGTTTTAGTCTAAAAGAGATAAGGCGGGAGAATGGTAGTATTTGTAGAATTGAGATATAAATACGTTAATTGAACCAATCAAGGATCCCCCGCCCAACTAACTCATATTGACAATTGAATATAAATATGAATTTTTAAAAAAGACAAGAAAAAACCGACTGGTCGGTTTATTTTTTCTTATAAGAAAATAATTTATTTATGAATAGGGAAAATTTTGCAGCCCGTAGGGGGATCGAACCCCTGTTGCATGGATGAAAACCATGAGTCCTAACCACTAGACGAACGGGCCAAAAACGTAGCAAAATATAGATTAAAGATATTATTTTTACAATAGACTTTCTTTTATCAAGATTTAACGTCTAAAGCATCTAATAAAGTACCATTTTGGTGCATATCAACAGTTATATCACATCCGCCTAAAAGTTCACCGTCCACAAAAAGCTGAGGAAATGTTGGCCAACCTGATAATTCTGATAATGCAGGACGCATTTCGGCATGTTCTAAAATATTTACGTCTTTATAATCAACACCGTAGTGATTAAGTACATTTACAACGGTATTTGAAAAACCACATAAAGGTGATTCTTTGGTCCCCTTCATAAAAAGAACAATATTATTTTCATCAATTATTTTTTTGAATTCTTCTTTAAAGTTCATAGTTAAATTTATTAATATAATTTCAAAATTAAAGGAGTAAATCTTTAAATGAGACTTTTTTCATGGAATGTTAATGGAGTCAGAGCAATTGAGAAGAAAGGATTTCTTCAATGGATAGATAATGTTGCTCCAGATGTACTTTGTATTCAAGAAACCAAAGCAAATTATGAACAATTAACAGAATCACTTCAAAATATTGATGGTTATTATGGATACTGGCATTCAGGAGAAAGAAAAGGTTATAGTGGAGTTGCTACCTTTTGCAAAAATGAACCATTAGATGTTCAATACGGTCTTGGTATTGATAAGTATGATAGAGAAGGAAGGGTTTTAATAACAGAGTTTGATAATTTTCTTTTATATAACATATACTTTCCAAATGGTCAAAAAGATGAGCATAGACTTCAGTATAAACTAGATTTTTATGATGATTTACTTGTTATTTTAAATGAACAAGTTGAATCAGGAAATAATGTCGTTGTTGCAGGGGACTGGAACACCGCTCATAATCCTATAGATTTAGCAAACCCTAAAGCAAATGAAAAAAATTCTGGATTTATGCCTGTTGAAAGAGCTCAATTGGACGAGTATATGGAGAATGGTTATGTAGATACATTTAGATTGTTTCATGATGAGCCGGAAAGATACTCATGGTGGACATATAGATTTGGAGCTCGACAAAGAAATATAGGCTGGAGAATAGATTACTTCTTTGTTAATGAATCCTTTGTTGAATCTGTAAAAGATGCAGATATACATGAAGATGTGATGGGATCTGATCACTGTCCAGTATCAATAGAGCTTGAAGAAAATTTTTAGTTAATAATTTCTAAAATAGCAAAGTATAAGCTTGATGTATGACCAACTCTTTCACCATTTATACTATCAGGGAATTGAAAAACAATTGAATCCTTGATATAGCCGTCATAGGGATCAAAATTGTAATTCTTAAACTGAGAATCGAATTCTTTGAGATTTCTCCATTGAACATGTTTATTAATAAAACCATTTTCGAATTCGTAATCAAGACTATTTATGGTTTCTTTACAATTTTTTCTAAAAAGAAATTCATATGCTCTAATTAAAAAAGGTGTTTTCTCTCTAACATAATTAACAGGAGTAGCCACAGTATTAAATGTAATTTTATTATTAAAGTCTAAAGATTGATTTGTAAACATTACAACACTTCCTCCCATACTATGACCAACAATCTGCCAATTAGTAATATTGGGATTAGTATTTAATAAAAATTTAAGCTCTTCTTTAAAATCGTTTGAAACATTACTTGGACAATCATTCCAATCATATTTGTAAAAAAAAGTATTTATGTTTTGCTGCACAAGATAATTAAATGGTTGTACCCATTCATGATGAATTTCAATCCAATATGCAGGATAGAAACCATGAATTGCAACAATAGCGGTATCACCATCACTTTTATGAATTATATTCATACCATCAGGAATCTTTTTTAGGTCTCTAAAAGATGAATATTTATCATCTGCACTTAAAAAATAAAGAAGACAAATAAAAGCAAGAAATGTTGTTAGTGTTCGTTTAAACATTATATATTGTCAAAATTGTTAAAATGAACTTAAAAATACAATTAGTAAATACTAAGAAAGAATACAAAAATATTCTTGAAATTAGAAAAAAAGTATTCGTGGAAGAACAAAATGTTCCTATCGAAATAGAAATAGAGCATGAAAATGAGTCATTTCATGTTATTTGTTTTTTAGATGAATCAGCCGTTGCTACTGGAAGATGGAGAAAAACTAAACATGGAATCAAATTAGAAAGATTTGCTGTTCTTAAAGAGTACAGAAATCTTGGTCTAGGATCAAAAATTGTTGATTTTATACTCACCCAAGTTTCTTTAGATGACACTATATATTTACATGCGCAAGAAGCAGTTGTTAATTTTTATGAAAAACTTGGTTTTAAAGTTTTCGGTGAGCAATTTGTAGAAGCAGGTATAAATCATTCAAAAATGATATATGAAAGATAAAATTAAAGAATCATCACTTAAAAGATTATTTAGATTTGTTATAGCACATTGGCCATATTTGGTGCTTTCAACAATAGCTGCCTTTTTCTTTGTCATTTTCAATAGTGCATCTATATGGATTACAGCAACCATGATCAACAATATTCTTGTTGATTTCAACGATATGATAATTGAAAACCAGAGGTTGCTTTCTTTAAATGATTTATCAATGAATGATCGTTTAAAGTTATTTTCAAATAATTTATTATTAAAAGAAACGGCCATTAAAACTGTATCATCAGTATGTATTGCACTCATTGTTGTTTTTTCTGCCAAAAATATTTCTTTATATATAAAAAATATCACCCTTTCAATTGTTCAATATAGATTAATTAGGGATTTAAGAAACAAATTATATAGTCACCTACACTATCTTTCATTATCATATTTCAATAAAAATAAGTCAGGGGAATTGACTGCAGTTTTAGTAAATGATATTGATAATATGAGAAGTTCATTATCAATAATGTTTCAAAAGCTTTTCGTTGAACCAATTAATATCTTAATACTTATGAGCTTACTATTTATTGTCAGCTCAAAATTAGCATTGATTGCTTTACTAATAATTCCTGTAAGTGGATTTATAATTTTTGGTATATCTCATAGCATTAGAAGGAGATCAAGAAGAAGTCAGGCTCAACTAGCTGGTATGACATCAATGATTGCAGAAACAATTAGCTCCATGAGAATTGTAAAAGCTTTTGCTACAAAAAGTTTTGAAATAAATAGGTTTGCCAAAGAGACTCAAAAGTATTACAGATTAATGATAAGAAGAGATAGGTTAAGATTCGTTTCTTCCCCGGTTTCTGAAACTTTTGGTGCTAGTATTGCAGCTTTACTTCTTTACGTTGGTGCTAGAGATGTATTAGTTGTTGAATCAATCAATTCAGAGGATTTTTTAAGATTTATTTTACTTTTGTTTAGTTTATTCCAACCTCTAAGAAGTTTAACTAATGTGATTAATGAGTTACAAAATGGACTTGCATCTGCAGATAGAGTTTTTAACATAATGGATATTGAATCTGATATTAAAGATAGTAAAAATGCAGTAAAAATTAATGATCTTAAAGAAAAGCTAATGTTCAAAAATGTTTCTTTTTCTTATTCAAACAAATCTGAAAATGTATTAAATGATATTAATTTTTCAATAAATAAAGGTGAAATTATTGCTCTGGTTGGTCCAAGCGGAGCTGGTAAATCAACTTTGGTAGATTTAATTCCAAGATTTTATGATACTTTAAATGGATCAATCTTAATTGATAATCAAAACATTAAAGAAATTGAAATCAATTCTTTGAGGTCGCTAATGGGCATTGTAACCCAAGAGACACTTCTTTTTGATGATACTGTTAAAGCAAATATATCATACGGTTCAGATAATATTCCTGATTCGGAGGTCATTGATGCTGCTAAAGCAGCAAATGCACATGAATTTATTTTAAAACTTCCAGACGCATATGATACAATTATTGGTGAAAGAGGTGTATCGCTTTCTGGAGGACAAAAACAAAGAATAGCAATTGCTAGGGCTATTGTGAAAAACCCACCAATTCTTATTCTTGACGAAGCTACATCTTCATTAGATAGTGAGTCAGAAAGCAATGTTCAAGAAGCAATTGAAAGCTTGATGAATAAAAGAACTGTCATTGTTATTGCACATCGTTTATCCACAGTAAAAAATGCAAACAAAATACTAGTTCTTGATAGAGGAAAAATTGTTCAAAAAGGGAATCATGAAGACTTGATTAACGATGAGGGTATTTATAAACAATTACATAAAATGCAATTTCGAACTTAAATTATAAGTGCAAATGGGGAAATTAAAAGAAAACTTATCAAAAAAAATACCTGATTGGAGATATAGTTATCGCCAGCTTCTTGATGAGAAAGGTGATCATGTAACAAGTACAGTTACAGTTGATAAAGCCTATTCTGGAATGAAGGGTGTAAAAGGAATGATTTGTGATACTTCTTCTGTAACCGCTGAAAAAGGTCTTCATGTTAGAGGAAGACACATTCTAGATTTAGTTGATTTAAAGCCCGAGGAAATTCTATACTTATTATTAATAGGAGACCTTCCTTCAAAAGATGATTTGATTGATCTTCAGAAAGAATTGAAAGATAAAAGTCAAGTTCCACAGTACGTGTGGGACGTTTTATCAAGTATGCCAAAAGACTCTCATCCAATGGCCATGTTTAACACTGCGATTTTATCAATGCAAAAAGAAAGTCAATTTGCAGAAGCATATGATCTTGTTATTTCTAAAGGAGATTACTGGGAAACAACTTTAGAAGATGGGCTAAATATTATTGCTAAACTACCAGCAATTGGTGCTGCAATTTATAGGATGCGCTTTGATAAAGGGGATAGATTGAATGCTGGTGATTCAATAGATTGGTCAGAAAATTTTCTTCAAATGATGGGCTTTGACTACTCTGATGATATGTTAAAAATGATGCAACTTTATTTGATGCTACATTGTGATCATGAAGGAGGCAATGTAAGTACTTTTAGTGCTTTAACTGTTAATTCTGCATTATCTGATCCTTATTATTCATTGTCAGCTGGTTTAAACGGTTTAGCTGGACCACTTCATGGACTTGCAAACCAAAATAACCTTAAGTTTGTTTTGGATATTATTGAAAACTATAAAGGTGTACCGTCCGATGATGAATTAAAAAAGTTCTCTTGGGATAGATTAAATTCTGGTAAAGTTATACCTGGTTATGGTCATGCAGTTCTAAGATGTCCAGATCCAAGATTTACTGCATTTATGGATTTTGGAAAAAAGCATATTAACGATAGTGAGGTTTTTGAAGTTGTCAAAAAATTATTTGAAATAGTTCCTGATGTTCTCAAAGAACACGGAAAGGCTCGAAATCCATGGCCAAATGTTGATGCGGCTTCAGGTTCACTGCTTTATCATTATGGAATTAAAGAATTTCAGTTTTATACAGTTTTATTCAGCATGTCTAGAGCATTAGGTATTGTATCTCAAATGGTAATAGCTAGGGCTATGGGCATGCCATTAACTAGACCAAAATCACTTACATTTGATGCTTTAAAAAATCTTTAAACTTTTTTAATGCTTAAAAAAGATAAAGTAAACTTTATTATTAAGAAGCTTGAAAAGCTTTATCCAAAAATTAATCCACCTTTAGACCATCATAATAACTTTACTCTTCTTATTGCAGTTCTTCTATCTGCTAACTCAACTGATAAATCTGTTAACAAAGTGACACCAATTTTATTTAAAAAAGCAGATTCAGCAAAAAAAATGGTAAAGCTTTCCAAAAATCAAATTTATAAAATTATTAAACCCTGTGGATTAGGTCCTGCAAAATCATCAAATATTTTAAAGTTATCCAAAATTTTATTAAAAAAATTTAATGGAAGGGTGCCTGAAGATATTAATGAGTTAGAGAAACTACCTGGTGTTGGTCATAAAACAGCATCGGTTGTAGTTTCGCAAGCTTTCGGAATTCCTGCATTTGCTGTTGATACTCATGTACACAGATTAATGTATAGATGGGGTTTATCAAGCGGTAAAAATGTGGTTCAAACAGAGAGAGATGCAAAAAGATTATTTCCAAAAGACAAATGGAGCAAACTACACATTCAAATTATTTTTTATGGAAGGGAATATTGTCCAGCTAGAAATTTTGATCCAAAAATATGTCCGATAACATCAGTTGTTGGAAGAAGGTCATTATTTAAATAAATTAAGTCATCTATGAATTCAAAAAATACAACATTCTTAACCAAGGTATTTAAGTTTTGTGCTGCACATCAATATGGAAATAATAAATGGAGTGATGAGAAAAATTGGGAAGTTTTTGGCAAAGATACCCAAGTACATGGACATAACTATACTTTGCATGTAACAGTAACAGGAGATATTAATCCAGATTCGGGCTTTCTTGTGGACCTGGGCCATTTAA
>Ga0209433_10000068_pt1 | contig 31392 bp, 36 predicted proteins | sample METZYME_5_50m_FD_187552 | JGI IMG/M metagenome (GOLD analysis project Ga0209433, IMG submission 187552) | Marine microbial communities from oxygen minimum zone in mesopelagic equatorial Pacific - METZYME_5_50m (SPAdes) (version 2) | ecosystem: Environmental > Aquatic > Marine > Oceanic | place...
ATGATGGTGAAGAAGATCCTTTACCAACAAGACTTGGACTAGGAATATCATATCTCGCATTAGAAGGATTAATTAATGTTGCGGCTGATTTAAATTATGAATTAAATGACCAGACAATTGTTACAAACTTTGGAGCAGAATATTTCCTTGTTGAGAATTTTTCACTTAGGGCAGGATTCATGAGTGATCCATCTGGAGATCTTAACTACACAACTGTTGGTTTAGGAGCCGATCTAGGGACTATAGGATTTGACGTTAGCTATGTAATGGGTGGTGATCTTGATCCACATTCTGATATGGTCAGATTCTCATTAAGTGGTTCGCTCTAGAAATCATCAACAAAGTAGAGGTCATTCATTAGTATGAGAATTTATGCCTTACTATCAGTTTTTATTATTGGTTGTGGTATTTCAAATCCTTTCGATGATAATATTCCTTACAAGACAAGATTTGATGATGGTTTATCCTTTTTTGAAGATGAAAAATATGTAAAAGCATCACAAGAATTTAATATAATAGTTGAAAGGGCCTCTCATACTGACCTCGGAGATGATGCCTTATTTTTTCTTGCAGAGTCTTATTTTCTTAATAAAGATTACGATTTAGCCTTAATAGAATTTGAAAAGCTTGTTTCTAGAATGGGTTTTAGTCCATATATTGAAAAATCTAGATGGAGAATATGTGAAACATTAATGTTTTTATCTCCAAACTATTATCATGACCAGGATTCTAGCCAAAAAGCAATTGCACAAATTCAGGATTTTTTAGATGATTATCCTAATTCGGAACATTCTAAAGACGCAGACAGTCTTATCGCAGAGTTAAGAAATAGGCTTGCTGAAAAAAATATGGAAACAGGTAAGCTTTATTTCAAGCTTAAAGCTTACGACTCTGCAATTGTATCATATGAAATTGTTATAAATGAATATTACGATTCAAGTTTTGTAAAAAAAGCAAATTTGGAAGTAATAAGATGCCTAGTTTTACAAGGAAAATCAACTGAAGCAAACGATTATTTAAAAAATATTGAAAACACGAATCAGTCTTTTGTTGATGAAAGTTTCAAAGAAGAAGCTTTAAACATTATAAAAGAAAACTCTTAAGAAAAAAATGAAAACATGTATTTTTGGAGGAACTTTTGACCCACCACATATTGGTCATTTGTTAATTGCTCAGACAATTATTGAGTCGGAAAATTTTGATCGTCTAATTTTTTTACCTGCATTTTTATCACCAATTAAACAAGGAAGAAAAATATCTCCACCAGAAAAAAGATTAAAAATGTTAAATATGGCTCTATTAAATAACGATAACTTTGAAATTTCCGATTTTGAAATAAAGAAAGGGGATATTAGCTATACAGTTGATTCGATAGAATATTTTAGTAGTGTCAAAAAGATTCAAAAGAAAGATTTATATTTTTTGATGGGTAGTGATACTTTGATGGACTTCCATAATTGGAAAAATCCAAAAAAAATACTTGAAATGTGTAATATTATTGTCGCAACTAGACCTGGCTTTACTCCAAGCAATATTCCTCAATGGGTTCTAGACAAAGTGCACTTTGCAAATATTCCTCAATTCGAAATCTCTTCAACGAATATTAGAGCTAGGTGGAGAGAGGATAAAACAATTAGATATATGGTTACAAAAGAAGTTTGGGATTTTATTAACAAAGATGGACTATACTAATGTTTTCAAGCCTATTTTTTCTAATAATTGGATCCTTAGGTTTGTATTTTGGTTCTGAATGGCTCATAAACGGCGCAAAAGACCTTGCTAAGGCTTTAAAAGTATCTGACTTAGTAATTGGCTTAACAATTGTATCTATTGGCACATCATTCCCTGAATTAGTTGTAGGTTTGATAAGCGCATTCCAAGGATATACTGATTTTGTTATTGGTAATGTTTTGGGCTCAAATATAGCAAATATTGGGCTAGCCATTGGACTGCCAGCATTAATATTTAAAATTGAATTTGACTTTAAAAATGCAATAGCTCCTTTTTTATATAATTTACTTGCATGTGCAATGCTTTATTTCATTTTATTAGATAATGAAATTGTTGTTTATGAAGCTCAAGCTCTCTTGATGGTATTTTTAATATACATAATTGCAAGCTTTATGAGACCCAACATAACATCATGTGATGGTGAACTTGAAAATAAAATAATTTCTCCATTACATATTTCAGTATTAAGGATAATAACTGGATCAGTTATTCTTTATGCTGGATCTGAGTTATTTGTATCAAATGGTGCAGTGCCTTTAGTAGAAACATTTGGTTTTAATGAAAAGTCCATCGGTATGACTGTTGTTGCAATAGGAACATCATTACCTGAATTATTTGTCACTATTATGGCACTTTCGAAAAAGGAGGTAGGTATTTCTCTTGGAAATATAATTGGATCAAATATATTTAATATTTTGTTTGTTCTATCAACAATCGCCTTAGTATCTCCAATTGAAACAAGTGGAGCAGTATTCGAGTTATTTTTAGGAGTTGGTTTTTTATTATCTTTAATGATTTTTATTTATTTTCAAAGAGGATTGAATAAAGCTTCTGCAAGTTTACTATTGATTGCATACATGATTTTCATCTACATACAATTCTATGGTTGAGCTAGAAAACACTAGTTTTAATTACAATAAGGATTCAGGAATTTTCGATATAAATCTTAATATTAAAGATGGTGAATTTTGTTTTCTTGTTGGGCCAACAGGTTCAGGAAAATCAAGTCTTTTGAAGTTAATATATTTTGATTTAATTCCTGATGATGGTAATGTTAAAGTCTTAGGTTTTTCTTCAAAAAAAACAAAAAAGAAAAGCATTCATAAACTAAGAAAAAAGATTGGTGTCATCTTTCAAGATTATAAATTGCTTAATCAAAGAACTGTTTATGAAAATATAGCACTTCCACTTCATATCAATGGTCTTGGAAGAAGTAAAATTAATCCATTGGTAGAAGAGGCCCTTGAATTAACAGATTTGCTAGAATATAAAAATAAATATCCATCTCAATTATCTGGAGGAGAACAACAAAGAGTTTGTATTGCAAGAGCAATAGTAAAAAATCCTGATATCATACTAGCGGACGAACCAACTGGAAATTTGGACCCTACTGCAGCTTACAAAATACTCAAAATTCTTGAGCAAATTAATAAGGAAGGTACTACTGTAATAATGGCTACTCACAATTATAAATTGATTTCAGAAAAAGAATATAGAGTTATAGAACTCAATGAAGGGGAGTTAATAAGTAAATGATTGATCAGTTAGCTTTCTTAATTTCAGAGGGATTCAAAAATTTTTTTAGAAATAAAATTATCAGCTTTTTATGTATTTTAACTATTTTTATAAACTTTTCTTTTTTGGGTTCTCTCTTTGTAATCGGCTACAATACTTCTTCACTGGTAGATTTTTTTCGTTCAAAGTATAGTTTTGAAGTCTTTTTTGTTGAAAATGTTGATGAAATATCATATCAAAAAATAATTGATGACCTTGAAAATAAAAATATAATATCCTCAATTAATCTTATTGATAAGCAAGAATCAGCTAAAATTTTTAAACAAGAATTTGGGGAAGATGTTGTTGAAATGTTAGGATATAATCCTCTACCAATATCTCTGAAGGTTTTCCTAAATGAAAATGATTTTGAGTTCGATGTAGTTGACTCATTAATTAAAAATATACAATCAATCGATATTGTTGATGAGGTAGAATATAGAGGAAAGTATATTGACAGTATTGAGGATAGAATTAATTTAGCAATATTTTTCTTTATTATTTTTGTCGTAGCAATTATTTTTCTTTCATTTCAAATAATTTCTAATACGGTTCGATTATCACTGGCAAGTAGAAAAGACTTCATACAGATTTTGAAATACAATGGAGCTTCAACTCTTTTTATTAAAATTCCCTTTTTCATTGAATCTTTAATTAACGCAATAATTGGAAGTGCTTTTTCGTATTATTTCGTTAAATATTTATTCATTTTAATAAATTCTTACTTTGATTTAACAATACAAATTGATAATAATTTATGGATTTGGATTATTGGATTTTCTTCAATAATCGGTTTATATTCATCGAATAATTCAATGAAGAGAAATTTGAATGAATAAAGATAATAAAAACGGAATTAAAGAAAATAAAAAGCCAAAAAAAGCTAAAAAAGCTACAAAAAAAGATTTAGAGCTTATTATTAAAAGTCTTGAGGACAAAAACCTTCGCTTACAAGCTGAATTTGATAACTTTAGAAAAAGAAAAGATGTTGAGATTTCTAATTTACTAAAATATGAAGGTAAAAGTTTCATTTTAGATTTTTTATCCATTCTTGATAATATTAATAGGGGTATTGAATCATATAAAGATGAGGACACTAAGAAAGCTTTATCCATAGTAAAAAATGATTTGTTGAAAAAATTTAATTCTAGAGAAATCAAAGCTTTTGGAGAAAGTGGTGATGATTTTGATCCTGAGTTACATGAGGCTCTTACAACTACAAATGATAAAAAAATGGAAGATAATAAGATTGTTGAGGTTTATGAGTCAGGATATATGTACAAAGATATCATTTTAAGACATGCTAAAGTTGTAGTTAATAAAAAATGAAGGACTTTTACGACATATTAGGTGTTCAAAAATCTGCTAATGAAAATGAAATAAAGCGCGCATACAGAAAAATTGCCATGAAATATCATCCGGATAGAAATCCAGATAATAAAGAGGCAGAAAAAAAATTTAAAGAAGCAGCAGAAGCATACTCAGTTTTAAGCGATTCCTCAAAAAGACAACAATATGATCAATTTGGTCATTCAGCTTTTAATGGTATGGGTGGACAATCTGGTTTTAATTCTATGAACATGGATGATATCTTTAGCCAGTTTGGAGATATTTTTGGAGGAAATAATCCTTTTGAATCCTTTTTTGGTGGAGGAAGATCTTCTTCAAGGCCAAGAGCAGGATCAGATCTAAAAATTAAAATTAAAGTTTCCTACAAAGACATTGTGAATGGTGGAGAGAAAAAATTAAAAATCAAAAGAATGAAGCTCGCCAATGGAACTACTTTTAAAAATTGCTTAATGTGCGGAGGTTCCGGACAGGTTACAAAAGTAACTAATTCATTTTTAGGTCAAATGAGGTCAACATCAATTTGTCCACAATGTAGTGGTTATGGAAAGCAGGTTGAAAATATTCCTCCAGGCGCAGATAGAAATGGTATGCTTAAAGCTGAAGAGACAATAAAAATCAAAATTCCTCAAGGCGTTGAAGACGGAAATTATATGACTTTATCACAGCAAGGAAATGAGGATCTAAATGGTCAAGCAGGAGACCTCTATGTTTTTTTTGAAGAAGAAAGTCATGAATATTTTTCAAGGTATGGAAATGATGTTCTTTTGCAAGTGGTTATTAGTTATGCGCAGGCAGTCCTAGGAGAAAAAATTGATATACCAACAATTAATGGATCAGCGAAACTTAAAATACCATCAAGTATTCAACCTGGACAAATTCTTAGAGTTAGAGGAAAAGGGTTTCCATTGATGGGTCAAAAAAATAGAGGGGATCAACTTGTTAAAGTCCAAGTAGATATTCCATCTAAGCTAACAAGTGAAGAGAAGCAGGCTATTGATACATTATCAAAGATAAAAAAAGAAATAAAATTTCAGAAATTTGAGGATTAATATATTGCTATGTTGACGAATTATTGTAAATTCGATGGAGCCGATCATGGATAAAGTAAAACAAAAATTTTTTAACGATTATTTAGAAGTAATAACTTTTTTCATTCTAATACTTATTCTTCTTGTTATTTACATCCCCAGCTTAGTTTGGGAAGAAGAAGATATGTATAAAGAAGAGAGTAGATTTAGAATGCAAACAGTATACAATGTTGAAAATTTTCATAATATTTTAACCGGTTCATATGAACCAGATGGTTCAAAAGCTGTTTCGCTAGTAAACGCAGTAAGAGATTCAGTAATGGCTGATTCAACTTTCTTAGGAGAGCAAATTGTAAAATTAAATGGTGAAGAATTTATTGTAGATGTACCAAAAGGATTTGATGTTGAGTATGATACAACTTTTGGCTTAAGAAGAGTTTCCAAAGAAACAATCATCGATACGACTGTTACAGTTCTGATGATGTCAGAAGAAACAGGTTTAGAGGATACTGTTTATGTTCAAAAAAGAAATTTATTTGATATTCAACAAGACCCTTTATTTGTTGATGTCATTAATGAATCTACATTTGAGCGTGTTGAAACAATATCCTATTTTGACAGAAGATTTAGGAAAGAAACAAATCCATATAATTTCGCTTTTCTTCCTGATGAAACTCAGTTTTATTGTCCATTAACTGGGGATCCATATATAATTGAAATTAATGATGAAGGTAATTCAGTAAGAGTTTCAAGCCCAATTCGTTCATATCGCGATAATAGATACGGTTTCTTTGCTTTAAAAACAAGAAGTCATGGTTATATCATTGATGGAACAAGAAGTTGGGATAATTAATTGATTGCTTTACTTTTTAATAAATAAAGATTCTTTATCTGTATATCAGAAAATTTCACCAAAAAAATCATTGTCTATTGTTGGTAATGTTAAATTCCATTCAAAGCTTGATTCTCTAAAAAATAATCCAAAAAAACTTAGTTCGGTAATAGCTAGAGCATTAGATGAAATTAGTGAAAAAATAATTTTTGCTAATAAAAAAGCAGCAATTGCTATTGATGATAGTTTATTATTTCATTCTCTTACAATTAAATCTAAAAAATTTGATAATATTGATTATCAGATAGAGGAAGAGAACAAAAATAAATGGTCAGAAAAATGCTCTGAATTCTATTTTGCTTCTGAAAGCAGAAAAGGCTCTAAAAATATTTTTCATAGCGTAAATATTAACCACTTTTTAAGAGAAAAAATCAAGTTAAACTTTAATAATTTTGGAATAAGAATCGTATACTTTGTGCCAATATCATCAATAATTATTTCAAAAATAAAATCATCACAATATGCTGTAAGAAAAAAGGGGAATGTGTATCATATTTTTGGTTTTAATAAAAAATCTTTTAATTATTATGAAGCATGTTTTGCTGGTAAAAGTAAAGGTGTCAAAACTATTATAAGTCTAGGCGACACTCCAAAGTTCAAGGAAAAAGAATTAATGAAAAATAACCTAAAATTTATTCACTTTAATAAAACAAAAATTTTAGAGTTTTTTTCAAACATTGTCGAAAAAAAATATATTATTTTGAATTTTGCTTTTTCTTCTGGATTACAAATATTTAATGGAGAGGTTTTAAATAAAAAAAATCAAAAAACTTTCAAGAAACCAAAAATTGATTTGAGTTATTTAAAAACACCTGTAGCTGCAATTACATCTTTTTTTGTTCTCATTTTTATACTCAACTCTTTATCGGACTATAAATTTATGGAGTTTGAAGAAAATGTAAATAACTATGATAAAGAATTTCAGGAAGAAAAACCAATTGAGTTAAGTTTAAGCGATAATGCTAAAGTTAAATCTTTAACAATTTTGAACAATTTTATGCGACTACTTGAAGAAGAGAATGTTTCAAAAAATGAATCAATTGAAGTTAACGAAAGTACAATTGATAATAATTTAAATGATAAAATGATTTTAGATGATTTAACGAATTTCGAAGATATTGAACTTGGGAATTTAATTGGAAATTTTTTTGAAGTTGATAATAAGCTCAAGTATAAAATTTTTGATGGTATTTATTTAAATAATCAAGCAAAAAATATTGTTTTTAGATTTGAAGATTTTTCAAATTTTAAAACTATATCTAGCCAGCTATCTAAATTGGATAATGCTTATGTTAGAAAAATTACCTTCAATTCTAGTTCTAATCACTTACATATTTATATTTCTTTCGTGGAAAAATGAAAATTTTATCAGGAAAGTTTAAAAATTTTAAAGTAGATATAAGAAAAAATTCATCTTTTAGACCAACAACTTCGATTTGTAGAAAGAGTTTTTTCGATTCAATAGGAAGCATAGATGGTCTTAATTTTCTTGATCTTTTTTCAGGATCAGGTGTAAATGGTTTTGAAGCAGCTAGCAGAGGTGCAAAAAAAGTAACTTTTGTTGAAATTGATGGAAACCACCTCAATTCTATTATTAAAAACGCTAAAAATTTTCCGTATGAGGAATTTAGTTTTTTTAAAAGAGATGCAAATAGATTTATAAAGAAAAGCGATAAATATGATATAATTTTTGCTGATCCACCTTATGGACATATAAATATTAAAGAATTTGCTGACGAAGCCTTAAAAAAAATTAATTCAAACGGCATTTTAGTAGTGGAATGCTCTGAAAAGGAATCCGTTGAAGGATGCGATAAAATTACTAAATTTGGAGATACAAAATTGTTATATTGGAAAAAATGAAAAGAATAATCTATCCAGGAACTTTTGATCCTATTCACTATGGTCATATTGATATTGCTAGAAGAGCCTCTAAGCTATTTGATGAAGTTTATATGTGCGTTTCTGACAATCTTCATAAAAATCCATTATTTTCTCATGAAGAAAGAGTCGAAATGATATCAGAGTGTACAAGTGATTTAAAAAACGTTTTCGCGTTTTCAAATCCTAATAATTTGGTGGTAAAATTTGCAGAAGAAAAAGAAGCAGTTGCTATCATAAGAGGGCTTAGACATGTCAGTGATTTTGAACTTGAATTTCAAATGGCTAATGTAAACCATGGTATAAGCGATAAAATTTCAACAATTTTAATGGTTTCAAATGAAAGATTTCTTCACTTAAATTCCACCATAATTAGAGAATTAGCAGAATACAAAACAGATTTAAAAAAGTTTGTTCCAGAAAATGTTGAAAAAAGACTGCTTGAAAAGGTAAAGGGTAGATAATGGCTGAAAAAATTAAAATAAAAGATGGGAAGCTGATTGTTTCCGACAACCCTATAATTCCTTTTATCGAAGGTGATGGAATTGGACCAGATATTTGGGCTGCATCAAAAAGAGTTATTGACGCTGCTGTCGAACATACATATCATGGTGCAAGAAAAATTGAATGGTTAGAGGTTTTATGTGGAGAAAAATCCTTTAAAGAGTCAGGTGAATGGTTGCCTGAGCAGACTTTAGACACACTAAGAACCCATCTTGTTGGTCTTAAAGGTCCATTAACCACTCCAATTGGAGGTGGAATTCGTTCATTAAATGTTGCGCTAAGAAAAGAGTTGGATTTATATGCATGCGTTAGACCAGTTAGATGGTTTAGAGGAACTCCAGCTGCTATTTTGAACCCTCATCGAGTTGATTTTGTTTTATTTAGAGAAAATACAGAAGATGTTTATGCTGGAATTGAGTTTGAAAATGGTACCGAAGAAGCAAAAAAAATTATTGATTTAATGGAAGATTTTGATCAAGCAAAAAAAATTAGATTTCCAGAAACTAGTTCGTTCGGATTAAAACCTATCTCTAAGGAAGGTTCTATTAGATTATTTGACGCCGCATTAAACTATGCTATAGATAATAATAGAAGATCTGTAACTATCGTACATAAAGGTAATATTATGAAGTTCACGGAGGGATACTTTAAAAAATGGACTTATGCTCATGCTGAAGAACATTACGGAGATAAAGTATTTACTTGGGCTCAGTATGACAGAATCCAAGATGAGAAAGGGACCGATGCAGCTAATACAGCTCAGAAAAAAGCTATTCTAGATGGTAAGATAATAATTAAAGATGTTATTGCAGATGCGTTTCTTCAACAAATTCTTCTAAGACCAAACGAATATGACGTAATAGCTACAATGAATTTAAACGGTGATTATCTATCAGACTCAGCAGCAGCTGCAGTTGGAGGAATTGGAATTGCACCTGGAGCCAATATTAATTATAAAACAGGGCATGCAATTTTTGAAGCAACTCATGGAACTGCGCCTAAATACGCTGGTCTTGATAAGGTAAATCCATCATCAGTCATATTGTCAGCTGTAATGATGCTAAACTACATCGGATGGAAAGAAGCGGCTGGTTCAATTGAATATGCGTTAGAAAAGGCAATTTTCAACAAAAAAGTTACTTATGATTTTCATAGATTGATGGAAAATGCAACATTGCTGAAATGTTCTGAATTTGGCGATGAAATCATCAGTAAATTTTAATTTCTAAAACCATGTTTATCGACTATGCAAAGATCGAGTTGCAAGCTGGCAACGGAGGAAAAGGTGCTGTTGCTTTTCATAGAGAAAAATATATCGATAAAGGTGGTCCAAGTGGTGGAGACGGAGGTAGAGGTGGAAATATAGTTTTTTCTACTAATCCAAACTTACATACCTTACAGGATATTAGATATAGAAGACTTTATAAAGCTAAAAGTGGTCAAGCTGGTGGTTCAAACAAAAAAACTGGTAAGTCTGGAGAAGACTTAATAATTGAAGTTCCTTGCGGGACTGTTATTAAGGATTTTGAAAACAATACCATTATTAAAGATTTGATTAAAGAAAATCATTCACATATAGTTTGCGAAGGTGGAATTGGTGGAAAAGGTAATTATCATTTCAAGTCATCTACGCAACAAACACCCCGATTTTCACAGGAAGGTGAAAAAGGAAAAAGGCTTATCGTTGAACTGGAATTAAAGGTTTTGGCTGATGTAGGTTTAGTTGGTTTGCCTAATGCAGGAAAATCAACCTTATTGTCCGTTATGACTACAGCAAAGCCAAAGATAGCTGACTATCCGTTTACAACATTACAGCCTCATTTAGGTATTGTTAAATATGGAGATTATCAGTCATTTGTTATGGCTGATATTCCTGGTTTAATTGAAGGAGCAAGTGAAGGTAAAGGTCTAGGTCACCAATTTCTAAGACACATAGAGAGAAATAAAATCTTATTATTTTTAATTGATTGTAATGAAGGAAATCCTCAAAAAACATATGATCAGCTCATTGATGAATTAGGAAATTTCAATAAAAGTTTATTAGACAAAAAAAGACTAATAATTAGAACTAAAATTGATACAAATTGCAATGAGATTGAAGAAAATTGGGGTAATTTTGCCGAAGAGTACATTGATATATCTTCAATCAGCAAGGATGGTCTCAATATTTTGAAAGATAAATTGGTATCTTTTCTTTCGGCTTAATTGTTTTGCTGATGTAAATTACACATGCTTGGAGAGGTGGCTGAGTGGCTGAAAGCGGCACCCTGCTAAGGTGTTATACTCGTAAGGGTATCGAGGGTTCGAATCCCTCTCTCTCCGCAAAGGTATTAAAATGATTGATAAAGTGTTCAATATTATCGCAATTGGCTTTGTTGTATTTTTTTTAGTATTTATTTTTCACATAATATTTCAATAAGATAAGAATGAAAAATTTAGTAATAGTTGGCCATCCAGATAAAAACTCATTTTGTTATAACGGTATTTTTAAGACAATAATATCCGAGCTTCAAAAAAGTGAAAAACAGCAAATTGAAATTATTGATCTTTATCATGAAGATGAGAGTATTCCAAGAAAAGACCTCATTAAAAAGTATCAAGATTTAGTTACTTGGTCTGACAGATTATACTTTGTTTCTCCAGTGTGGTGGTTCAGACTTACACCAAAAACTGAAAATTTTTTCGATGAAGTATTTACTCCAGAATTTGCTTTTAAATTTATTAACATTACAAAAATTTATGCTATTCCTAAACCTTATCTTAAAAATAAGCAAGTTAGGACATATATTACTCATGGAGCACCAGCTTTACCTGTAATAACTCTTTACCTAAACTCAGTAAAATTAAGACTTGTTATGGGCGTTTTTTCATTTGTATTTGGTTGGAAGTTATCTCTATGGACAAAAACTAAGCAATTTTGGTCAGTTCCTGCTGTAAGTGATAAAAAAAGAAAAAAATACCTACGTACCGTAGCTAGAGATATCAGAAAAGATGTTCGTTAAAAAATTTTAAATTATGTTAGAAAGTATTAACATTCTCTTATCAGGAATTATTGTTGGAATGATAGTTTTTCAATCAGCCATAATCGCTCCAACAATTTTTACAACTCTTGATGAACAAAACGCTGGAAAGATAATAAGAAATATTTTTCCAAAACTTTTCAAGTTTATTGCTTTTTTAGGTTTATATATGTTGACCACTCTTATTTTTATCAGTAGTTCTTATAATGAGCAAATTGTTTATGCTTTTACTTTTATTTTTATGACAATTAATTTCTTAATAATTCCCGCAACAAATAAGAGTAGAGATGAAGGTGATGATAAAAAATTTAAATTTTTACATACAGTGAGCGTTGTTACTACAATGTTAGTGCTAATTGCACATTCTTACTTAATTATTTTTTAGGAGACAAAATGGCTTTAACATATTCATCAATGCTTCCACTTGGCACAAAAATTCCATCTTTTTCATTAGAAAATACTCTAGACGATTCAACATATGATTCAAATATGCTTTCAAATGGAAAAAATTCAGTTATTATGCTGATATGTAATCATTGCCCATATGTTATCCACTATCACAATGAGATAGTGAGATTATGGAGGGATTTTGGTACTCAAATCAATTTTATAGCCATCAGCTCAAATGATATTGAAAATTATCCACAAGACAGACCTGAAAAAATGAAAAAATTATTCAACGATTTAAATATTAATTTTCCATATCTTTTTGATGCAGAACAAAGTGTTGCAAAAAGTTTGATGGCAGAATGTACACCCGAATTTTATTTATTTAACAAATCAAGTTCATTGATTTACAGAGGAAGGCTTGATAATTCATCTCCAGGAAAAAACATAAAAATTACAGGTGAAGATTTACGAAAAGCCATTGAAGCAGCTTTAAATAATGAAGATTTGATTATCGATCAAAAACCTTCAATGGGCTGTAATATTAAATGGAAATAGCTACTTTCTGAACTTATCTATAATATTTCTTATTAAATCTCTTATTATAATCAATATGATGGACAATATAAAAAAAGCCATCAATGCAATTAGTACTATTTCAATATATTGTGTCATTTTAGGTTTGGTTTAGGTTGAAAGTTTATAATTTTTTCAGCTGCGTATGCTAGCTCGATGAGTTTTTTATCATCCCATTTCGATCCAATGAATGACATTCCAATTGGTAGGTTGTCAATGTAATCAAAAGGGATTGTAATATGTGGATATCCAGCCATTGCTGCATAACTACCATTTACCCAAAATTTATAATTTGCTATAGCTTCATCATCACCACCATCATGATTTATTGCCCAAGCAGGACTCCAAGATAATCCAACTAATGCATCAATATCATAATTCATAATAAACTCATCAATTTCATTTCTAGTTTCCAAAACACGCTTGAGAGCAATCTTATATTCTTCTTCTTGTGAGTCAGTTAAGTTGCTGTCGTAAAAGTGACTTTGATCAAAATGTTTTAGAACATCTTCACTATTTTTTTCATTGAATTCGATTAAGCCCTCTAAGGTTTTTATTTCAGAATTAGATGTAGCAAGATAATCTTCCAAACCAACTTTGAATTCATATAATAAAACCAACAATTCTTCAGGACCTGGATATTCTCTATTATCTTCAATTTCTACAACTGTAGCACCAGCATTTTGAAGCATTTCTTTTATGTTTTCAAGCATTAAATTTCCATCTTCATCTTGGCTGCCTGTGGGAAGAAGTCCGAGTTTCTTACCATTTAAAGTTGAACTTTGAAGATTAGATGTAAAATCGAAGTCAAAATTTTCCGGTATTAGGGTAGTTGCTTTATCATTAGGATCTTTTCCTGCAATAATTTCTAGAACGCTAGCTGCCATAATAACTGAATTTGCCATTGGTCCAGCAGTGTCTTGCGTTGATGATATTGGAATAATTCCAGATCTACTAACAAGTCCAACTGTTGGCTTAATTCCAACAATACCATTTACAGAAGAAGGGCAGCTTACTGATCCATTTGTTTCTGTACCAATTGAAACGTCAACTAATCCAGTAGCTACAACAACACCTGAACCAGAACTTGATCCACATGGAGTACGCATTTCTCCATAAGGATTTATTGTTTGACCGCCCATGCTTGACCATCCGCTAGTTGAAGATGATGAGCGGAAGTTTGCCCATTCTGATAAATTTGTTTTTCCAATTACGAAATAACCATTATTAATTAATTTCTCAACAAGAAAAGCATTTTTATCAGGGTAATTATTTTTCATTGCTAAGGATCCAGCTGTATTTGCAAATCCTTTTACGTCAATATTATCTTTTATAGCAATAGGTTTTAAACCCATTTTTAGGTTCTTCTCAATTTGCTCATTTGAGAGCTTACTTATATAAATATTATATTTTTTCTCAAGAGTTAAAGATGCATCTTCAGAAGATTGATAACATCCAGATATAAAAAGTAAAGCTAAAATTATATAGGTTTTTTTCATTTTTTCCTCATTTTTGTAAAGTATACTTGACATTAACTTATGTAAAGCTTACTTTACATTAGTTAATTCGTATTTAATTTAAGGAGTAATAATGACTAAAATAACACATAAAGGTTTATGGTTTAAATATTCTTCATTAAGCAAAGAAGATAAAAATACATCCAAGAAACTTTTACTATCTGCTATCCTTAGTGGCTTTTTCTTTGGGCTAACACTTGATAAACAATCCCTTTTAATGTGGTCAGAAATATTTCATCCTTACCTTTTCTATATTTTACCAGCCATTACATTGATTGCTGTCATATTTACAATAAAATACTCTTTTAAATTGTATCAAAATCAAGATGAGTTATATAAAAAATATCATGATTTTTCATTAATGTCAGGTCTTATGGGCTTTGCTATTTTTGGTCTATTACTAAGTTATATATCTATTTTCGTTGATTACCAACCACAATTTATGGATTATGTTTTATGCTCTATTTTAGGAATGGGTATTGGTCAAATGTATTTTTATAAAAAATTCTATGAATAATGAAAAACAATATTAAAAAACTAAGAAATGAAATGAAGATCAGTCAAAAAGATTTGGCTGAATCCTTGAGCGTAAGTCGACAAACAATAAATTCTATTGAAACAGGAAAGTTTGATCCTTCATTAACTTTAACTATTAAAATTATACGTTTTTTTAAAAAAGATATTCAGGAAATATTTATATTTGATGATGAGTAAGTTTTTAATACCTATAATTTTTCTAGCAAATATTCTCAATGGACAAACTGCAACAAGTAATGGATTAGAATTTAATGCTTTTCATCGAAATACTGATACAAGAACTTACACAGAATATTATGATGACAAGCAAATTAACATAAAAATGATTCGAACCGTAAAAGGTAGAATGAATCACGGACCTTATAAAGATTTTTATGAAAGTGGTCAAATAAGAACGGATGCAAATTATTACAATGGTGAATTTCATGGTCCATACACTTTTTATCATGAAAATGGAAAAGTTTACGTTCAAGTTGAATATAAAAAGGGGGATCTAAGTGGAGATGTTGCATTTTATGATGAAAATGGAAAGCTTATTGAGACCATTAAATACAAAAACGGAAAACCAATAAAGTAAGGAAAATCAAATGGAACCAAGAATAAAAAATGGATTTGTAAGAGCACTAATTTTTATGCCAATGTGGCTAATAATTATGGGTATTGTTCAATCAATTGGAGTTGTACTAATAATGGTAATATCTGGGGTTGATATGGCAAATCCTGATTCTGCTGAAGCTTTATTTGGGGATTATAGTTTTGATTCACCAACAATGTTAATTTTAACAGCGTTTTCACTTCTTGGAAGTTTTGCAGCTTTGTGGACTGCAACCAAGTTTATTGATCGAAAGCCTTTAATGTCTATAGGATTATCTGTGAAAGACAAAGCTAATGAAATGTTTGTGGGTTTAGGCTTCGCTTTAGTATTTATTGGAGGTTTATTTTTAATCTTGTGGGCCGCAGGTGCAATTGCTTTTACAGGGTATGTTGGACTAAAGCCTGGAGTTCTTATTGTTAGTATGATGTTATTTATGGCTGCATTTGATGAAGAGCTAATTTTTAGAGGTTACATCCTTAATAATATGATGGACTCAACAAGCAATAGATGGGTTGCGCTGGCTGGATCATCGTTATTATTTGCATTATTACATTCAGGTAATCCAAGTGTATGGAGCACTTGGGTTCCAATGACTGAATTATTTGCAGCAGGATTTATTTTAGGAATCAGTTATACATTCACAAAAAATTTGTGGTTTCCAACATTTTTTCACTTTGGATGGAATTTTTTTCAAGGACTTTTTGGTTTTGAAATAAGTGGAATTAATGTTGATTCTTGGAAAATGATTAGCCATGAAAATACAGGCAATGTTCCTGATGTTGTTTCAGGAGGTGCTTTTGGTATTGAAGGCTCTGTAATTACTTTGTCATGTACCATAATTTGTACTTATTTTATCTTTAAGTACTATAATGAACTCGAAAAATAAAATATTTTCACTTTGCATTGCACTTACTTGCTTTGTATTGGCTTATAAGTTTTATCCTTCAAACAACATACCAGAAGGAATGTTTGAAGACCCTAATACTGGAAAACCAATGTTACTTGGTGAGGTTTTGATTGATGAATTAAAACAAGAACCGTTTTCAGAATGGTACAATGATGAATTTGATAATTACAATGTAGATTTAGAATTATTATCAGCAATATCAAATCCTGAGCAATATGAATATGAACTTTTTCTTGGTACCTGGTGCGGAGACAGCAAGAGAGAGGTACCAAGATTAGAAAAGATTTTTAATGCTTTTAATGTACAATTTGAAAAAGTAAAAATTATTGCTGTAGATAGAGAAAAAGTTAGCCCAGGAAATGAACAAGAAGGTAAAGATATTCGTTATGTTCCAACATTAATCATTTCTAAAAATAATGTCGAGTTAGGAAGAATAGTAGAATCCCCATCATCAAAAGAAGCAACATTAGAAAGCGATTTATTTGAAATTTCAGTAGGTATTCCACCATTACCAAATTATTCAGATGAAGATTAGCTAGTTTTTTCTTGAATAAACTTTTCTGATGCACTAAAAATAAGTTCTTTTCTTTCCGGCTTAAGTCTTTCCAAAGCTCTCGGCATTACGGCCAATCTTGGATTAGTTTTAAAATAGTCTAAATTATTTTTAATAAAAGACCAATATAATCCATCCACAATATCACACCAAGGTCCTTTTTTGAAATTACTCATTTTCATCATATAGCTTGATCCACAAATATAGGGCTTAGTTGAAAAAATTCCACCATCAGCGAATGTTCCCATTCCATATACATTTGGTACCATAACCCATTCTGATGAATCAACAAACATTTCCATAAACCATTTATATATTTCATCAGGGTGAATTCCAGATAAATTCATAACATTTGATATAACCATTAATCTATTAATATGGTGGGTATATCCATGTTTTAAAGTAAGTTTAATCGCATCATCGAGTGGATCGATACCGGTGGTTCCTTCGTACCAATCATTTGTTAATTTTCTATCGTTTTTGAAAAAATTTTTACCAATTTGATTTTGACTTCTAGTTTGGTAGACACCTCTAATAAATTCTCTCCAACCCATTATTTGTCTTACAAATCCTTCAACTGAGTTAATTGAAACATTATTTTTTTTACTGAAACTGATAGCTTTTGTAATTACATCTTTTGGTGTTAATAGACCAATGTTTAATAAAGGACTAATAGCTGAATGGAATAAAAAGCTATGATGTTCATAAATAGCGTCTTCATAAGGACCAAATAGTTCAAACTTTTCAGAAAAAAAATTATCAAGGTAAATTGTCGCATCTTTTCTCGAAAATGGCACCCAAAATTGTTCACTTAATTCACCAGGGTGATCATTAAAGTTATCTAGAATAAATTTATTAACTGTTTTGAGATGTTTACTTGAAAAAGTTCGATTTTTAGGAATTTCAAGCCCTTTTGGAATTTTTTTTCTATTTAATTCATCGTAGTTCCATTGACCACCTAAAGGCTGCCCGTTTTCCATTAAAATATCAAGCTCTTTTCTAGTTTTTCTGTAAAAGTTCTCAAGAAGAAGAGTTTTTCTATTTTCCTGATAATCATTGAAATAACCTCTATCATGAATAAACATCGGTGTTTCAAGTATTTCAAACTCTAATTTCTGTTCTTTCAGAAAAGAAATAAGCACACTTTCAAAATTTTTATCTTCAATTTCAAAGATGTAAATTTTATTAGGTTTGATATTTTCAATACTTTTCTGAAGCTTTGTTACATAAGAATCTTTGAATGCATCATTAAAATCTTTGTATGAAACATTATAACCAGAATTACTCATTTCATCTTTATATTCTCTCATTGAGGTCAAAAAGAAGGAAATTTTCTTTTTATGGTGCTTTTCGTATGTACACAGCTCAAAATCTTCACTCATAAATATGTCAGTAACATCTTCTGGAAAATAAGATTTATCAAATAATTGATTTCCTAGAACAATCAGTAGAGATTTCATTTATTGTTGACTTTTTTTGTATTCTTCAGGTGTGAGTGTTTTCATGGTAAGTGCATGTATTTCACCATGCATATACTCGTCGAGAGCTTTGTATACTAGTTGATGTCTTTTTATTAGGGTCATTCCTTCAAAATCAGGGCTCACAAGCGTCATACTTAGGTGGTAATTGCCTTCAAAAGTTGCATGATTTTCATGTTGAGCAGTATAGTCATAAACATTGATATGGTTCACTGTTATAACATCTGATATTTTTTTAGAAATTATGTTCTGTAATTCTTCAAGCTTCATTGTAAATTAGTAATGTGATGTCTGAATTTAATCCAAAATTCATAAAATACTTATGTCTTTTGCTCTTTTTGCAAGGATGTGCATATTTTAATACATTTTATAATGCTGAAGATCACTTTAAAAATGCAGAGACATTAAGAATAAAAAACCTCGGTCAACCATTATCTTCACAGACAATACAGTTGTATGGAAAAGCAATAGATAAATCTGAAAAAGTTTTACGAGAATTTTCAGATAGTAGATATGTAATAAATGCAAAATTAATCAAAGGAAAGTCACATTTTTACAGAAGAGAATATGATAGTGCAAAATCTATTTTTTTAGACTTAATCAATGAAGAAAATGAAATGCTTGAACTTGAGTCTAAATACTGGCTTGCACTTTGTAAATGGAAAGACTTGAAACCACAGCCAGCTATCACAGACTTAGAATTGTTAATGGATTTAACAAATGATAAAGAATTTCAATCTAGAATTGCATTATCAATTGGAGAAATATCATTAGAAATAGATAATTTAGATAAAGCTTCTATTAATTTTAATTTAGGCGCAGAATTAAGTAAAAATAGAATTTTAAGAGAACAGGTTTATTTTCAATTAGCTGAAATTTCATTCAATCAATCAAAGTATGAAGATGCTTTAGATAGTTACAAGAAAGTATTGAATAATACAATCTCGCCAACAAGAATAAAAGAGTCTAATCTTAAAATAGTTCAAATTTATAGACTTCAAGGAAGTCTTGATAAGTCATCAAGCAAAATTAAAGAATTATTGATTGATAACGATTTTAATTCAATAAAAGGTGACCTAGAGCTAGAGCTTGTCAAAATTGAGCTTTTGAGAGGTAAAATTGATTATGCAATTGAGAATTTAGATAGAATTGGTCAGGATTATCCAAATACAAAAACTGCAATTGAATCTTACTATATATTATCAACTATTTATTTAAAATCTCCAAATACGGATTTTGAAAGAGCTTTATTTTTTATGAACGAGTCAATGAGACAAAATAATAATTCTGAAATTAAAACACTCATTGGTAAGAAAAGAGATGATGTAAACAAACTTATAAGTTTAAATAAAGATTTATCAATTGCTGAAAACGATAAGAAACCAGAATTAATATTTAACATTGGAGAAATTTTAGCTTTTAACTTATCAAGTCAGAGTGAAGCAATTTTCTACTTTAAAGAAATAGTAAAAGATTACTCCAGTCACGAACTATTTCCCTCAGCAGTTTTTTCAATTTATTTAATTTATAATAATAAAAATGATGAAAAATTTGTTGAGTATGAAAATGTTATATTAACTGAATTTCCAAATTCAGACTTTGCAAAGTATATTTTGAAAAATAAAAATTCTGAAGAAATACATTTACCTTCTGAAACTTTAATGAAAGCAGAGAGTGAAAAGATTATAAATATTGATGAATCTTTAAATCTTTATAAAAAAGTAATTAGTATAAATAATAAAACTTCCTCTGCAAGGATAGCTGCTTTCTTTCTTGCAAATTATTATGATTTTGAAATCTCAGACGTTGATAGTGCAAAATTTTATTATGAGTTTTTAGAGATAAATCATCCTTTTTCAAAGCAAGGAAATATTGCAAGTGAAAGATTAAAGGCATTAAATGTTCAATAAGTTAAGATCAAAAATTTTATCGTTAAAATTTCGCGCTATAAGAAGAAGCGTTATTATTATTTTAGCTTCATTTCCAAAAGATTTAGAAAGAGCTATTATTTTTGGAGACGCATTAAATCATTTATTGATGTCCACTCCACTAAAATATCTTTTCAAATTTTCTGTTCCTAAAAATATAGAAGTAAAAATGTTTAATTTGAAATTTTCTTCTCCTTTGATATCAGCATCTTTTAAAGATGATGTAAGCTCACTACTTCAATGGCAATTGCTTGGAATAGGTGGAATAACCTATAAAACTGTCTTAAAAGACCCATCTAAGGGCAATGCAAGGCCTAGAATTCAAGAAGTAAGCCCTAATGGGCGATATGGAATTTTAAACTCTCTAGGATTGCCAACCAAAGGAGTTAAAAAATTCATTAATCACATAGACAACAAGAAACTAATTAATTTTAATAGGCCAATTGGGATAAGTATTGGAGGAAATAATGTTCAAGATTACTACGATGTTTTCAAAGAAATTGACAAAACATTAAATAGTATTGCTTTTGATCAATTTTTTTATGAATTAAATATAAGTTGTCCAAATACAGAAGACGGTAAATGCTTAAGTGATAATTTAGAAGGGTTGGAGAATTTACTTACAAAAATGAGAGAGAAGACAATTAGACCAATTTTTATAAAAGTATCTCCAGACAGCTCAAGAGAAGAAATAATTAAAATTTGTGATATTTTAGCCAAAATTTCATCTGTAGCAATAAATTTAGGAAATTCAAAGTATATGACAGCAAAATCTTTAGGCTTAAATGAAAAACATTTTTCAAAAGAAGGTGGAGGTCTAAGTGGAGAAACTCTTTTTGACAATACTTTAGAAATGGTAAAGCTTGTATCTAAAAAATATCAATTTCCAATTATCGCTACAGGAGGTATTTCGTCTCTATCTAATGTCAAAGAAGTATTAAATGCTGGTGCTTCTTTAGTAGGAATGGCAACATTACTTGTATCAGATCCATTAAAAATCCCTCAAATTAACCAACAGCTATCTCAAAATGATAAGTAGATATTTAATTTTATTCACTTTTTTTATTATATCTTGCGGTTCAAATATTGCCTATGGAGACTATGTTGACACGACTGGTATGTCTAGAAAACAAATTGAATCAATAAAGAATCATCCAAAGGTTCAAATTGGAGTTGCTTCATATTATGGAAAGAAGTTTCATAAAAAAAGAACTGCTAACGGTGAAATTTTTAATATGTATAAAGTTAGTGCAGCGCATAAATCATATCCCTTGGGAACTAAGGTTAGGGTTACAAATCTTGAAAATGGAAGATCAATTAAATTATTTATAAATGACAGAGGTCCTTTTGTGAAAGGCAGAATAATTGATCTTTCATATAAAGCTGCGCGTAAATTAGATTTTGTTAGCCAAGGAACGACTAAGGTTAAAATTGAGGTTTTAAGATTAGGTGACAATAAATATTATAAATGAAAAAAATAGCTTGCATAGTCAATCCTGTTAGTGGTTTAAAGAAATCACTTAAAGTATATTATGAAGTAGAAAATGAAATCAATTCTAGAAACTTTAAACCTATTTTATTTCTTTCAAAATATGCAGGGCATGTTAATAAAATAATAGAATCACTTCCCGAAAATATCGATCGAATTTTAATATTTGGAGGAGACGGTTCGATCAATGATGTATTAAATAAATTATATAATAATAATCAACTTGATAGGTATAAAATTGGAGCTATGCCTACTGGATCAGGAAATTCAGTAATGCACGATTTAAAATTATTAAACATTAAAAATGCTTTAGAAGTAGCATTAGGAAATAATTTTAAAAAAGCAGATTTAAATAAAATAAAGTTTGATAATTCCAATAGGATAAGTGTAAGTGTTTTAGGGTGGGGAATGTTCTCATATGGAAACATTCGCGCTGAAAAATTACGCTGGCTCGGTCCAATAAGATATGATGTTGCGTCAATAATTACTCTCTTAGAAAAAAGAATGCATAGAGCTAAAATTACAATTGATAACATAGAAAAAGATATTACTTGTGCTTTTATTGTTGGATGTAACAGTGTTCATACAGGAAAGGGTATGAAAGTTGCTCCTAATGGCGGTTTTTTTGACGGAAAAATGGATTTAATTCAAGTCAATGAGAATATTTCACGTCTTCAAATTGCAAAAGTATTTAAAAAAGTTTATGATGGAACTCATATTGAACTTCCTTATGTTAAAAGCAGTCAAGTAAACACTTTTAGAATTGATCCAGGTTACAAAACTTTTTACAATGTTGATGGTGATGTAGTTGAAAGTCAAGTCGCATCAGTAGAGGTACTACCAAAAGCATTTAAACTTTTGATTTGAATTTTACAATAACTATTTTGTTTTCATGAGTTCACTTACTTCAAGAATAATTATTGGTTTAATAGGTTTTCCGTCGATAATTTATTTGATTTTAAATCAAGCTGAGGTGTTTTTTTTGATTGTCATTTTTTGCTATCTAATTGCATTTCAAGAATTTTTAAAGCTCATTAAATCATTCAATAATCATAAGCAATGGTTTATTTTTGGATTTATTTACATTATTGGTAGCATGATGAGTTTAATTTATCTAAGAATGATTGATGATCAAATTTCTTCTTATTTTACTTTTTTGTTATTCGCAGGAGTAATGATTAATGATTCGATGGCTTTTATTGTTGGAAAACTTTTGAAGGGACCAAAAATATTGCCAAATATAAGTCCCAAGAAGACAATTTCTGGTTTTTTTGGAGGTTTAGTTGGTTCAATAATTTTTATATGTTCTTGCAATGAGTATATTTTTCCAATTTTTTCAGATTTTCAAATGAGTATTACTGACCAATTTGTTATGATTTTCATTTGTAATGTTGTAGGGTTTTTAGGTGATAGTTTTGAATCTTTCATAAAAAGAAAAGCCAAAATAAAAGATTCATCAAAAATATTAATGGGTCATGGTGGAATGTTTGATAGATTAGACTCTTTAATATTGACAACTCCAGTAACATTGTTTTATGTTATTGCTTATTATTTATGAGTAAAAAAATTAAATCTATATTAGCTACTGATTGCGGAAGTACCACAACTAAGGCAGTTCTAATTGAGTTCAAAGAAGATCGCTATCGTTTAACATTTCGTGGAGAAGCACCAACAACCGTTGAAGCACCATTTGAGGATGTTACTAAAGGTGTTCTGAATGCTGTAATGGAAGTTGAAGAATTGTCAGGGAGATCTATTTTAGATGGAGACAAAATAATCACTCCAGATGATGGTTCAAAGGGTGTTGATATTTATGTATCAACAAGCTCTGCCGGAGGAGGACTTCAGATGATGGTTGCTGGAGTAGTTAAATCTATGTCAGGTGAAAGTGCTGAAAGAGCTGCTTTGGGAGCAGGATCTATTGTAATGGATGTTTTAGCTTCAAATGATGGAAGGCTACCTCACGAAAAAATAACAAGAATAAGACAACTCAGACCTGATATGATTTTATTATCAGGAGGTACCGATGGCGGTACAACTACTCATGTCATGGAATTGGCAGAAATATTGGCTGCGGCAAATCCACGTCCTCGTCTTGGACAAAATTATAAGCTTCCAGTTATTTATGCTGGTAATAATAAAGCTCAAGATTCAATTAGAGAAACTCTTGGTGAAATTTCTGATTTGGATATTGTTGATAACATCAGACCAGTTTTAGAGCAAGAAAATCTTGAGCCTTCCAGAGATAAAATACATGATTTATTTATGGAACATGTTATGGCCCAAGCACCAGGTTATAAAAAGCTGATGACTTGGACTGATGCTCCAATTATGCCTACTCCTGGAGCAGTAGGGTCATTGATTGAAATGATTGCGAAAAAAGAAAATATCTCTGTTGTTGGTGTTGATATTGGAGGAGCAACTACTGATATTTTTTCAGTTTTTGAAGGGAAATTTAATCGAACAGTTAGCGCCAATCTTGGAATGAGTTATTCTATATGTAATGTTTTAGCTGAATCTGGTCTAGATAATGTTTTACGTTGGGTTCCTTTTGACATAGATCGTAGTGAATTAACGAACCGAATTGGTAATAAGATGATAAGGCCTACAACAGTTCCTCAGTCCTTAGAAGAGTTGGTGATTGAGCAAGCTATAGCTAGAGAAGCGCTTCGACTGTCATTCATTCAGCATAAAGAATTCGCAACTAGCTTAAAAGGAGTGCAATCCGAAAGAACTATCTCTGATGCTTTTGAGCAATCTTCAAGTGGTCAATCATTAGTAAATATGATGGACCTAGATTTGCTTGTTGGCTCTGGAGGTGTGCTTTCTCACGCTCCAAGAAGACAGCAGTCAGCTAGAATGTTAATTGATGCATTTATGCCAGAAGGAATAACACAATTAGCAGTTGATTCCATTTTTATGATGCCTCAATTGGGTGTTTTAGCAAACATTGATAAGGAAGAATTAAAAGAAGATGCATCTCAAGCTGCTTTAGAAGTTTTTGATAATGATTGTCTAATTAGACTAGGAACATGTGTCACACCAGTTGGAAAAGCCAAGCCTAATTCTAAGATGGCTGATGTTACTTTAACTTTTAATGATGGCACTGATAAAAATTTTGAGATAAAAGAAGGTTCACTTGAAATGATGGAGTATCCTTATGAAGAGGTAAAAATTCTTATAAGACCTTCAAGAGGAATTGATGTCGGAGCTGGAAAAGGGGAAGAGTTAGAATCCACAATTTATGGCGGAGTTGTAGGATTAATTTTTGATGGTAGAAATAGACCAATTACTTTATCCAAGGAGTCTGATCAAAGAATTAGTAGTTTGTTAAGTTGGTCAAAAGCTGTGGATGAATATCCAAAAGGAGAAATATTTTAATGGCTCATTCATATACACCTGGTCTTAAAGTTTTAAAGAAAACAATTTTCAAAAAAGAAAGAATTTTACCTTTAAAAGGAGATGTTTTAGTTAATAGTGGTGATACATTAAACCCGGATACTGTTGTTGCCTCAACTAATCTTCCTGGAAACGTTCAAATGCTAAAAGTGAGTAATATTTTAAATATAGACCCGAAAGATGTCGTTGAAGCTCTTCAGGTAAAAGAGGGTCAAGAAGTTAATAAAGGTGATATTATTGCTGAAACTGCAGGAATTTTTGGAATGTTTAAATCATCTGTTGAAAGTCCAGTTAACGGAACTATTGAGTCTATTTCAAAAACTACTGGAAGAGTAGTTGTTAGAGAAGCTCCCATACCTGTTGAGGTTGATGCTTATGTTAGTGGTATAGTAGATGAGGTGATAGAAAATGAAGGTATTGTACTTAAATCAAATGCTGCATTCATTCAAGGAATTTTTGGAATAGCTGGAGAAAAAAGAGGAGATTTAATGCTTGTGTCATCTAACCCAAGTGAAGAGCTAACTGCTGATCTCATCAAACCAGAAATGAAGGGAAAAATTCTTATTGGTGGATCTTTTTTAAGTTTAGATGCTTACAAAAAAGCTTTAAGTGTGCAAGTTGCTGGAATTGTTGTTGGAGGATTTAATTATTACGATTTAAAAGCTATCTTAGGATATAATTTAGGAGTAGCTATCACTGGAACAGAAAAATTAAATACTGCACTGATTGTTACGGAAGGTTATGGTTCAATTCCAATGAGTGAAGCAACTTATTCACTTTTAAAAGAGAATAATGGAAAAGCTGCCTCAATTAATGGTGCTACACAAATTAGGGCCGGAGTAATAAGGCCTGAAATTGTAATTCCTATTGAAACAGGAAATACAGATGAGGATTCACAATCAAAAATGCCTGAAGGTATTAAAGAAGGTAGTACTGTAAGAGTTATTAGAAGTCCTAATTTCGGAAAAATTGGAAAAGTAATTTCACTTCCAGCTGAACTAAATAAAATGGAATCAGAGACAATGGTTCGTGTTGCAGAAATTAGTATTGATGGAAAAAATATTTTGATTCCCAGAGCTAATTTAGAGATGGTTGAAACCGAATGAATAACTCTTTAAAGTTAGAGGATAAAGCATTTCTCACAAAGCTTGCTGAAGAAGTTGTTGCCAGAAGATTAACAACTCCTGCGATATTTTTTTTGGAAATGATGAGACCTCTAAATTTTGTTGGAAGCCAAGCAATGATTTTTTTTGGGCCAATAATTAGTGCATTTGTCCAAACAGATGGTTATTATAAGGCTGCTGAAATTTTTGAAAATCACAACAGCGTTGAATTTTTAATTCAAGAAATTGAAAGATTAGACAGAAATGAATAATAAGTTTTTAGTTTACACAGGAGGAATAGTAGGTATTTTATTACTTACTTTTTTATTATCAATTGTTCCTGAATCATTTAATTTTTTTAGAGAAGACAAATCAGCAATGTTTGTTTTTACCTTAACTGTAATAATGATAATGCTTTATGAAGTTAAGTTAGCAAAAAATTCTACTGAACCAATATTTCTAAGATCAATACCTGGACTTAAAGCTGTTGAAGAAGCAGTTGGAAGGTCCACTGAAATGGGTAGACCTATTCTTTATGTTCCAGGAATTATGGACATGAATGAGGTTGAAACTGTTGCTGGTGTCGTTGTTCTTGGTCACGTTGCAAATATGACTGCACAATATGAGACTGAGCTAGATGTACCAGTTGCAAGAGCTATTGTTATGCAATCTGCAAGGCAAGTAGCAAAAGAAGCATACTTAACTCAGGGCAGGCCAGAGATGTATAACGAGGACATGGTACATTATATTACTGATGATCAGTTTGCATATGCTGCAGCTGTAAATGGAATCATGCAAAGAGATGAGCCAGCTGCATGTTTATATATGGGTAAATTTTTTGCTGAATCATTATTGTTTGCTGAAACTGGTAATAGCATCGGTGCTATACAGATTGCTGGAACTGGTTCCCAAACACAGATACCATTTTTTGTAACTGCTTGTGATTACACATTAATGGGGGAAGAGTTTTTTGCCGCAAGTGCCTATTTATCAAAACAGCCAGAACTAATTGCTGGTATTACTGCACAAGACATTATAAAAGTCATTCTTGTTGGTTTCATATTACTTTCAATCGTTTCAAGAGCATTTTTTGATTTAGGTATTACTGATTTTAATCTGATAACATGGTTGGGATTATAAAATGTTATTGAAAAGATATATTCCAATTGCTATAGTTGCTTTTTTTGGAGCACTAACATTAAGTGCATGGTTTATTGATAATGAAACTATTGAAACATTTGCTAATGATGATGCCACTCAATTTTTTGATATTATTGCTGCATTTGCAGTTTTCTTAGGAGCATTAAATCTTTTAAAATTACAATTTATAAAAGTGCTCAAACAGCAATCTGGTTGGATTTATAGTGCAATTGCAATTGCTTCATTCTTTTTTGCTTTTATAATTGGTTTCTTTATTAGAGGAGCTTACTTCGTTGGTGAAGATGTTTACTTTAGTCAAAAAGCTGCTGAGGCTGCAATTCTTGGTTCAGGTTCAGCTGAGACTGTAGTTCCTGTTGACTGGGGTGCTCATGTTCAAACTGACGGAAGTTTATTTCAATGGATGTTTAAATATATTTTCTCTCCTTTATCTGCAACAATGTTTGCGTTACTTGCTTTTTTTGTTGCTTCAGCGTCTTTTAGAGCATTTAGAGCTAGAAATTTTGAAGCATCATTGTTGTTAGTTGCTGGTATAATTATTATGCTTGGAAGAGTTCCTGTTGGCAGTCTTATATCTAGTTGGACAATAATGTATATTGTAGCATTCAGTGTTGGAATAGGAATTAATTCGTATGTCAAAAACCGCAATATTGTTTTTGGATGGATTCTAGGTAGTTGTGGATTAATTACTGGATTTGGAATGACCATGGGTTGGCCAATTGATCAACCAGCGATTTTCTATTTACCAGCTTTACAAGAATGGATTTATCTTGTACCTAATTTAGCAGGTTCAAGAGCAATTTTAATTGGTATAGGACTTGGAATTGTCGCAACGAGTCTTAGATATATATTTGGTTTAGAAAAATCATATTTAGGTGAATGATGAAATTTTTAGAAGATTTAATATTAAAGCTTGGTGCAGTTGATAGAAGAGTAATCTTTGTGTTAATTGGTTTGGCTGTTCTTATTCCTTTATTAACGCCAATTAGCTTACCGGTAAGAGAAACACCTACTACTGTAAAGTTTTATGATGGAATTGAGGATATACCAAAGAATTCAAAAGTGTTAGTTTCTTTCGATTATGGTCCAAGTACTCGTCCTGAAATTCATCCAATGAATGTTGGAGTTTTACGTCATATGCTGCGTAACGGTCATCAAATTTATATATCATGTTTATGGCCAGATGGAATTTATATGGCATTGGATGCTTTAGAGGAAATTACTGATGAAGATAATCCTGATAATGTATCTACGTTTGATATTAAAGAATATGAAGATTATATCTTATTGGGCTATAGACCTGGAGCTGAAGCTGTGATTAAAGGGCTAGCTAGTGATTTAAGAAAGGTATACACTGTTGATGCCAACGGAAACTTTATTGATGATATAGAAATGATGGATGGAATCAAAAATCTAAACGATTTTGCATACATTTATAGTGGATCTGCAGGTTATCCTGGAACATTTGAATGGGTAAAATATGGAGGAGATCCAACTGGAGTTCCTATGTCTTCAGGTACCACATCAGTCCAGGTAAATGAAGTTATTCCTTATGTGCAAACAGGGCAGCTAATCGGATTATTAGCTGGCATGCCTGGCGCTGCGGAATATGAAAAATTAATTAATGTACCAGGTATTGCAATTCAAGGAATGGCAGCGCAATCATTTGCCCATATTGTTATTGTGGTATTTATTGTCTTTGGGAATTTAGCATTTTTTATAAAACAACGAAGAGATAGGAAGTATTAATATGAGTTTTTCAGCAATTTTAGGAGCATGGATTGCAGCGTTTTTAACGCTTGGAATTTTCTCTTATCTTTATAGAGATAACCCATTTTATAAAATTGCTGAACACGTATTTGTGGGTGTATCCGCTGCATATGTTGCAGCAATAAGTTTTTGGACACAAATTTATCCTAATCTTTTTGGGAGATTGTTTCCAAAAGATGGCCCACTAGCTTTCACAGGTTTAGAATTTGATTTTAATCATGAGTTCAATATTCTTTATTTATTCCCATTGTTGTTGGGAGTAATGATGTTAGTAAGCGTTTTTCAGAAATTTAATTGGATGGCACGTTGGGGAATTGCATACACAGTAGCTATTGCTGCAGGTTTAAAGGCTTTTGGTTATCTTAATTCAAACGTTTTGAACCAGGTCAAAGCTAGTTCAGTAGATATATTTAGCGGTTCTTTACCATTATTTAGTTTAGGTGGAGATAGTATCTTTAATAATATTGTACTTGTTATTGGTACTTTAAGTGCGTTAATGTATTTTTATTTTTCTAAGGAGCAAACAGGAAATTTTGGAAGATTTACAAGATTAGGTATTTACTTTCTTATGGTTAGTTTCGGTGCATCCTTCGGTTTTGCTGTAATGGGTAGAATCTCACTATTAGTTGGGAGATTTAATGATCTAATTGAGTATTCCTCTGCAGATTACAATTATGCAACTTTAGGTGTTTTAGTATTTATCATAGTTACTCTTGGTTTTTGGTCTTTTCAAAATCCAGAGCGAAAGGAGAACTAGTTAGATGAATAAATCTGAAATTAGAAATGTAATAGCTAAAAGTATGCTCGCTGACGGAATGTCTCCTATAATTGATCTTGAAAAATCACATGGTTCTTGGCTCGTTGATAAAGTATCTGGTAAGGAATATCTAGATTTATTTTCAATGTTCGCTTCATTGTCAGTTGGATATAATCATCCTTACGTTTTAGAGCAATCAGAAAGACTAAAAATTGCAGCAATTAATAAACCAACTAATTCAGATGTTTATTCTCAAGAAATGGCCGAATTTGTTCAAACTTTTAACAGAGTTGCTCAACCAGAGTATTTACCAATGTCCTTTTTTATTGAAGGTGGTGGCTTAGCAGTAGAGAATGCTTTAAAGGCTGCATTTGACTGGAAAAGAAGAAAAAACTTAGAAAAAGGTAGTTCTGCTAAGGGTGATAAAGTAATTCATTTTAAACAGTGTTTTCATGGTAGAACAGGTTATACAATGTCTTTAACTGATTCTCCTGATAAGAGAAAAACAATGTATTTTCCAAAATTTGATTGGCCAAGAGTAACAAATCCTAAAATTACTTTCCCACTTGAAGATAACCTTGAACACATTATTAAACTTGAAGAAAAGGCTGTTAAGGAAATTAAGGATGCAATAAAATCTCATCCGGATAACATTGCATCGATAATTATTGAACCAATTCAGGGAGAAGGTGGTGATAATCACTTTAGGTCAGAGTTTATGCAAATGCTGAGACAGATAGCTGATGAGAATGATATAATTCTTATTTATGATGAGGTGCAAACAGGTGTTGGGGTAACTGGGAAGATGTGGGCACATCAAAACTTTGAAAATGCTAATCCAGATATAATATCCTTTGGTAAAAAAACTCAGGTTTGCGGAGTTGCAGCAAGTAAAAGGTTTGATGAGGTTGATGGGAATGTTTTTAGAGAATCATCAAGAATAAATTCTACATGGGGAGGTAGTTTGGTAGACATGGTTAGATTAACAATCTATCTCGAGCTTATTGAGAAAGAAAAACTTGTTGATAAAGCTGCTCAAACCGGTAAATATTTATTGCAAGGACTTCATGATCTTCAAAACGAATTTCCAAATTTAGTTTCCAATGCTAGAGGACAAGGATTGTATTGTGCTTTTGATTTACCTTCAAGTGAAAAAAGAGATCATTTAGCAAATCATCTTATGGATGAGGGTTCTATACTTTTAGGATCTGGTAACTATTCGATACGATTTAGGCCACATCTTAATGTTACTGAAGAAGACATAGACTTTGGTATGAA
>Ga0209433_10000069_pt1 | contig 31359 bp, 31 predicted proteins | sample METZYME_5_50m_FD_187552 | JGI IMG/M metagenome (GOLD analysis project Ga0209433, IMG submission 187552) | Marine microbial communities from oxygen minimum zone in mesopelagic equatorial Pacific - METZYME_5_50m (SPAdes) (version 2) | ecosystem: Environmental > Aquatic > Marine > Oceanic | place...
TTCCCCGTAAATATGTTGATGCACAAAATCCAGCAATATCACCAACAACTCCACCGCCAAGCGCTATTATCAAGTCAGTTCTTGAAAACTTAAAATCTGCTAATACCTTGATTATTTCCTGAAAATGTTTGAAAGATTTTGCATTTTCACCTTTTTTAATTACATGGATCAAAACTTTTTTATTGCTCAAACTATCTTTTAAATTATTAATATATTTTTTAGGAACACCTGTATCAGTAATAATTAAAACTTTTGCATTTTTTTTGATATTTTTGTTTAGCTCTTTTTTAGGAATTGAGCGACTCGTTATACATATTTTGTATTTTGATGATCCTTTCCCTGCAAATATTTCAATCATAGCCTTAACTTTTTACTAATTTAATAATTTCAGATGCTACTTCTTGACTAGATTTGTTTTCAGTATTTACAACATGGTCTGCAACAGCTTCATAAAGACTTTCTCTGTCTTTTTGAAGTTTGGTTAGTATTTTTTCAGGATCACCATTCTTTAGTAATGGTCTATCTTTGTCTTTAGCAGTTCTCTCAAGTTGGACAGATATTGGTGTCGCAAGATAAAAAACTGTACCTCTAGAGGATAAAAGTTCTCTATTATCCTCTGATAAAATAATACCTCCTCCTGTAGATAGTACAATTGAGTTTCTTTTAGCCATATCCTGCAAAATAGAACTTTCTCTTTTTCTAAAACCTTCCTCACCCTCAAGATCAAAAATCCAATCTATAGATGCGCCAGTCCTGGTCTCTATTTCTTCATCCGTATCTAAAAAGCTCAAAAATAGTTCATCAGAAATAATTTTTCCGACTGTTGATTTTCCAGAACCCATCGGCCCAACAATAAAAATATTCATAGTTTTAAAAATTTGACGTGATTTTAACATTTAAGCGAAGAAAAACACTTTTTTGCATATTAAATGATGTATTCTCTCAATTGAAAGAATTAAAATAAATTATGCAAAAAATTATCAAATATCTCTTTTATTTTGGAGTTTCAATGTGTGTTTTTGCAATAACAGCAATTATTTCAACTAATTTATATTTAAGACCAACTTTACCCGAGATAAATTTAGTTGATCAGTCAGAACTTCAAATGCCTTTAAAAGTTTACACGAAAGATGAAAAACTCATTGGAGAGTTTGGCGAAATTAAGAGAAGGGCAGTGAGTTATGAAGAAATACCTGACAGCATTAAGAATGCTTTTTTAGCTGCCGAGGACGATAATTTTTTTAACCATCAGGGTATAAGTTATACCGGTCTTTTAAGATCTTTCTTGAGATGCTTAAGACCGTCAGGATGTGAGGGCGGTGGAGGCACTATCACTATGCAAGTGGTAAGAGGATATTTGCTGACTAGAGAGCAAACTATAATTAGAAAATTAAAAGAAATATTTCTTGCACTTGAATTAGAAGGTAATTTAGAAAAAGAAGAAATATTCGAGCTTTATGTAAACAGAATTTTTTTAGGTAATAGATCATACGGAATTCAGGCGGCAGCAAATACATATTTTAATAAAAGTCTAAGTGAACTAAATATTTCAGAATCTGCAACTATTGCTGCATTGGCTCAGCTACCCTCAAGAGTTAATCCAGTTAAAGATCCTAGAAGAACATTACAAAGAAGAAATTGGATTTTATCCAGAATGCTTCTTTTAAATTTCATTAGTGAAGACGAATATAAAGAATCTATTTCTGAGAATATCCTAATTGCAAATAATATTAATCTTTATGATATAGATGCAGGATATATAGCAGAACTAGTTCGTCAGGATATTGTTAGCAGATATGGCTTACGAGCTTACAAAGAGGGATGGTCGGTTTACACAACTATTAATTCAGAATCACAAAGAGCATCAAAAGAAAGTATGATGCAGGAATTATTCTTGTATGACAAAAGACATGGATGGAGAAATAAACAAAACTTTTCAAATATTTTTAATGATGATCAGAAACAAAATTTAGATGAGTTAGATTTAGATTTTTTGTTTGAAGGAAAATATTTTAACAATATAGACCTCGATGATAGTGATATAACTAATCAAATTAGCAATATTTTTAATTCATTTCCATATTTTAGAACTCATACCAAAGCCATTGTAATAAGAGTAGATGAGAAAAAAATTATTTGTATTAATCAAAACTTAGATCTTATTGAAGTTACATGGTCAAACGAATACTATTGGGCGCGACTGCAAGAATCTATTGATAAGCTTGGACCAAAGCCTGGAGGATTTAAAGATATTTTAGAGTTTGGAGATTTTATTTATTTAAAAAATATAAATGACTTTTATACCCTTGATCAAATTCCAAATGTTGAATCTTCAATTATTTCAATTGATCCAAACTCGGGAGAAATAATCGCATATCATGGCGGTAAAAATTTTAATTCAAGCAATTTTGATAGAGTAAGATTATCTTATCCTCAATCTGGCTCGAGCTTTAAGCCATTTATATATGCCTCTGGCTTGGCCAATGGATATAATCTCTCATCTCTAATTAATGATGCTCCAATAGCATTTGAAGATGAAAACCTTGAAAGTGTCTGGCGCCCTCAAAATTATACTGGTGAATTTTATGGACCGATTTCATTGAGAGAGGCACTCACAAAATCTGTGAATATTGTATCTATAAAACTTTTAAGAGAGTTGGGTATAGATAAATCAAAAAATTATTTAGAAAAATTTGGATATGATTATTCCAGGCTACCTAATGATCTATCTTTAGCACTTGGATCGGGAAATTTCTCTCCTGCTGAAATGGTTAGAGCCTATAGCGTGATTGCATCTAATGGATATATTCCTGATATACATTATGTTCACAAAATACTTGATAGAAATGGAAATATAATTTTCTCTCATGAAGATTATTTAGAACAAATAAAAAACATCAACATAAATGCTTTTCCTTGGCTTGATACATTGGAGATGAGCATAAAATCTCCATACTATATTCTTAAACCCCTTAATAAAAAAGAACAAGTGATCGATGAAAGAGTCTCATACTTAATTAAAGATACTCTCGAAGGATTCATGAGAAATGGAGTTGCAGGGAGAAAGTCAGCATTTCTCAAAAGAAATGACATTGGTGGAAAAACTGGAACAACAAACGATTCTGTTAGTACCTGGTTCTCAGGTTTTCACGAAGATCTTGTAACTACAGTATGGGTCGGAACTGATGATTTTACTTCACTTGGTAAAAATGAATACGGTTCTACAATAGCCTTACCAATATGGTTGAGCTATATGAATAATGAACTTAAAAGACTTGAGGTTACGAACAAAAAAATTCCAGAGGATATATCGTTTGTAAGGGTTAATAAGTTAACAGGAAATCCAGAGAAAGAATCTACTGAAAATGATTATTTTGAATTATTTTTAGAAGAAAATATTAATTTTTAAAAATGCTAATAGCTAATAATTCCCATATATTCTCAATATAGGATGATGGAGAGTCTTTAAATTTAGATCTTATATATCTTGAAACATTTCCTTCTAAAGTTGTGAGAATTAATTGAGCAGAGATACCTGGTTGCGTAACTAGGTTTTCGTTATCATCTTTTAGTACCTGTCTGAGGAATAATTCATACCTTTCATAAAATTGATTGACATTATCAGTTACATTTTGCTCATCAGCAGACAAAGCCTCTCTCGATAAAAGTCTTGCAAATCCCTTATTTTTTTCTACAAATATAATAAAGAACATAAAAGCATTTTTTATTTTATCTTTCGCAGATATTTTTTCCTTTTTTAATTCGTTGCACTTAGCAAATATGGCACTGTCACAAAAAGAAAATAATTCTGCGTATATTGATCTTTTGCTAGGAAAATGTCGATAAAGAGCAGCTTCTGTAATTCCAGACTTCTCTGCAAGCAAAGCTGTTGTTACCTTAGACATATTTCTCTCTTCAAGCATACTTGCTAATGATTGAAGAATTATTTGTTTTCTGTCTTCTTTCATATCTAATGTAAATTTACTCCAATATTGGGACAAATGCGAGAAAGTTCATTTATAAAATCATCATATATTTTCTTTAAATTCTTCTCATTATTAGCCTCAAATCTACATACTAATTTTGGCGTTGTATTAGATGCTCTAATTAATCCCCAGCCATTATTAAAATTAATCCTAAGGCCATCAATGGTCACCTTTTCTCCATCTAATGTGCATTCTTTTTTAAATTTTTCAATTACATCAAATTTTTCATCGTCACTAACCTTAATGCTTATTTCAGGTGTTGAAAAAAGCTTTGGTAATTCATCATTTAAGTCAGATATTGTTTTTGAAGATTCATGAATAAGCTCAATTACTCTTGCTCCTGAATAATGTCCATCATCAAAACCATACCATTTATCATTAAAAAATATATGTCCACTCATTTCTCCAGCTATAAGAGGATCATGTTTTTTTATACCATTTTTTATATGAAAATGTCCTGTAGGCGACATTATTGGTGTTCCTCCATGTTTAAAAATAATTTCAGATAACACGTTAGAACATTTAACATCAAAGATAATCGAACCACTTTTTTTGCTCAAAATATCTTTACTAAACATCATTAATATTCTGTCAGGAAAAACTATTTCACCATTATTTGTAACAAGCCCAACTCTATCGCCATCTCCATCAAATGCTAGACCTAAATCAGCATTTTCTTTTTTTACTATTCTAATTAGATCCTCAAGGTTTTTTGGATCACCAGGATCTGGATGATGATTTGGAAAATTACCATCAATTTCTGAAAAGATTTCTATAACTTCACAACCTAATTTTTTATAGAGCTCTGGAGCAATACAACCGGCAGCACCATTTCCACAATCAATAACAACTTTAATTTTATTATTTTCAGGAAGATTTAAATTTTTATAAACCTCATCTATGTAATTACTCTTAAAATCTTTTTTTAGTACCTCTCCTGAATTTTCAGACACATCAAAGCTCTCTTGCATCAATGCATAAATCTCATTTCCTGAAACAGGTTTATCATTTATTACTAATTTAATGCCATTATGATTTTTTGGATTATGACTGCCAGTAACCATTATCCCACTTTTACTGTTACTTTTTTTTGCTGCATAGTAAAGAACAGGAGTTGTCACAAGACCGACATTAATAACATTTATGCCTGATTCAGTTATTCCATTAATTATCGATTCTAATAAGACTTCTCCAGATATTCTTCCATCTCTACCAATACAGATTTCATTAATATTTTCGGATTTACATTTAGCTGCAATTGCATGAGCAATCTTTCTAAAAACATCAGAATTTATTTGATCTGGATATTCACCTCTTATGTCATATTCTCTGAATATTGACTTCTCAATTTCCATCTTTTTCTTTAGTTATTCCATTGATTTTGCAATAATACTCAAACTTAATTATATCTTGAAAAATGTTTGTTAATACTGAAAAAAAATTAATTTGGCAGAATGGACATTTTAAAAAATGGGATGAATCATCTGTTCATATTCTTTCTCACACCCTTCATTATGGAACAGGTGTATTTGAGGGAGTTCGAGCATATCAAACAAAAGATGGAGCAGCTATATTCAGGCTAAATGAACATACAAATAGGCTTTATGACGCAGCTGATAAACTAAACATTGTTATTCCTTTTTCCAAAAAAGAACTCAATTATGCACAATGCGAGATTTTAAATGCTAACGGATTAGATGAAGGATATATTAGGCCTATTGTTTATCTTGGAAATGAAGGTTTAGGTCTAAGAGCCAAAGATTTAAGCGTTAATGTTGCAATTGCTGCATGGGAATGGCCATCATATATGGATCCTAAGGCTAAAGAAGATGGCATTTCTGTGATTAAATCTTCTCATACACAATATGAAAATCCACTTCATTCTGGTCACAAAATTATAGGCACATACTTTAGCAATACCATGGCACTTCATGAGGCACTTGATAAAGGCGCTGATGAGGCATTAATGATGGATAAAAATGGCTATATTTCTGAGGGTAGCGGAGAAAATATTTTTATAGTCAAAGAAAAAGAAGTTTTTACACCAAAAACTGATCATTGTTTGAACGGCATAACTAGAAAGTCAGTTATAAATATTGCTAATAATCTCGACATAAAGGTTATTGAAAAAAATCTAAATTATGAAGATTTAGTAAATGCAGATGAAGCTTTTTTTACTGGAACAGCAGTCGAAATAACTCCAATTACAACTTTGGATAATCTCAAAATAGCTGATGGAAAAAGAGGTCCGATCACAAGCTTGCTCCAAGAGAATTTTCAAAAAATAATATCAGGCAATCATCCAAAATATAAAGATTGGCTAACACATACAAAATAGAAGTTTGAAAAAACTCAAGATTGCAATTTTAAGTTACAGAAGTGCAAAATTTGGAGGTGGACAAGGGGTATACATAAAAGATATCTCAAAAGCATTAATAAATTCAGGACATGAAGTTGATGTTATTTCTGGCCCTCCATATCCCGATCTTGTTGATGGAATTAGGTTAATAAAGTTACCGGGACTAAATTTATTTGAATCCTTTTCCTTTAAAGATAGATTAAAAAAATTCATCAATAAGAGTAACAAATCAATTGATGAATATTATGAGTTCATCTCTGTATTCTTAGGGGGGTTTCCAGAACCAAAAACTTTTGGAAAAAGAGCAAATAATTATTTAAAAGAAAATAATGATTACGATATAGTCATTGACAACCAGTCAATAAGCTATGGATTGCTTGATATACAAAAAAGACTGCCTTTAATAGAAATAATTCATCATCCAATAACATTTGATTTCAAGCATGAGCTTGAATCATCAAAAAAAATTAAATATAAAATTTCAAGACATAGATGGTATTCCTTTTTGAAAATGCAAAAAAAAGTTGCACCTAAGTTAAATCAAATTATTACACCTTCAAAAAGCTCGCAGAAAGGAATTTCTGAGGAATTTATGTGCGATTACAAAAATATAAAAGTCATAAATAATGGCCTTGATGCTAGTGAGTTTATTCCAATGCCTGAGATTGAAAGGAAAAAAAATAGACTTATAACCACTGCGAGTGCTGACGTTCCGCTTAAAGGATTGGATTATAGTCTTATGGCCATAAAAGCCTTAAAAAAAGATTTTAAAGACATTGAATTGATAATAGTTGGGAAAATAAAGAAAAATGGTCATACCGAAAGACTTATAAAAGATTTAAATATTAATAAAAGTGTTTCTTTTAGATCAGAACTTACAAAAAAAGAAATTGCTAAATTATATGCTTCTAGTTCAATAGCAATAGTAAGTTCATTGTATGAGGGTTTTGGATATCCTGTGATAGAGGCAATGAGTTGTGAAGTACCGTTGATTGCAACTAATGTATCTTCGATACCTGAGCTTGTCGGATCATATGCCTCTCTTATAGAACCAAAGAGTTACGATGAAATTTATAAAGCTGTAAAACAAATATTATTAAATTATGATGAATATGAGAGAATTGCCGTCGGTGGAAGACAACATATAATTAATACATTTAATTGGTCTAAAATTACAACTCAATATGAAGATATTATTACCAAAACAATTAAAGAACACGAAAAATGCTAACTTTTAACTTTTCCAAACATAAGATAATTAATACAGATGGATTAATGCTGGATGTCGGTTGTGGAGAAGGTAGACATATATTTGGCGTTATGCAGGAATATCCAAACATGAAATGTATAGGCATTGATCCGCATGACGATTCTCTTAAAAAAGCAGAGGAGGGTTATGAATACTTTAAAACAATTTCAAATGCTGGAGCGGAATTTATGGAGGCTTCTGCTTATGCATTGCCTTTTCCAGATGAAAGTTTTGATTTAATAGTTTGCTCAGAAGTTCTTGAACATTTGCATGAATATAACGATGCTGTTCAGGAGATATATAGAGTCTTAAAGAAAGGCGGAAAATTTTATGCAAGTGTTCCTGCCTCTTGGCCTGAAAAAATATGTTGGGCATTATCAAAAGAATATCAAAATCAACCTGGTGGACATCTAAGAATTTTCAATCAAAAAAATCTAGTGAAAGAAATTGAAAGTAAGGGTTTTAAATTACTATCTTCTGAAAAATTTCATGCTATTCATGCACCATATTGGTGGCTGAGATGTTTGTTTTGGAAAACTCAAGATACAAATCTTATTGTTAATATTTACAAAAAAATTTTAGAAAGACATATTTTAAAGAAACCAAAAATTCTTGATTTTATTGATAAAATTTTAAATCCAATAATGGGTAAGAGTTTTTCAATGTATTTTGAAAAATAAAATGCACAAACCTCATAACAAATTTGGAAAAAATTTTATTTTTGAAAAAAACATTTTTTTAAATCTTGCAGAATCAATAAAAAAAATACAATTAAAATCTGGAGCAATCCCATCTAATATAGATAATTCACATGATCCTTGGGATCATATTGAGTCAATAATGGGGTTAAATTTTTTACATGACAAGAAATCAGCAGATTCAGCATTTGATTGGCTAAAAAATAATCAAAATAAGGACGGTAGCTGGTATTCAAAATATTTAGATACGAACCCTATTGAGTTAAATAAACCAACTCACTTTAGTCCATATATTTCTGTTGCTGCTCTTCATTACTTCAAAATATTTTCTGATAGAGAAAAACTTATTGAATTATGGGAGACAATATCCAAAGCTATAAATTTTTCTATTAACCTTCAAAATCCAAATGGAACAATTCCTTGGTCGGTTGATAAGAATAATAAAATTGAAGAAGATTTTCTTTTAACAGGGTCATCTTCAATCTTAAAAAGTATAGAGTGCGCCATAAAAATATCTAGAATCCTCGAAAAGAAGGAGAACAAAAGTTGGATGAGAGCATATAAATCTTTGGCACAGGCTGTAAAAAATCCAAATGGATTATTCGATTTAACTCAAGATCGTTCAAGATTTTCAATGGATTGGTATTATCCAATAATATCTGGAGCTTTATCATCAAAAGAAAGAGATTTTTACATTCAAAAGATTTTCAAAGATTTTTATGTCGATGGTTTAGGTATTAAATGCGTTATAGAAGAGCCATGGGTAACAGTTGCAGAGACGTCTGAATTTATAATCTCATTAGTAATTTCAAACAGAGTTGAAGAAGCTAAAAAAATATTTTCTGAAGTAATGAATATTACTGATGTTAATAATGTGCCCTATATGGGCTGGCAATATAAACAAAGTATTTTTTGGCCTGAAGAGAAGCCTAGTTGGACATCTGCTGCTCTAATTTTGGCTGCAGATTCTATTTACAATTTTTCAAGTGGCTCAGATATTTTGACTGTAAATCATTTATAGTTTCTTCATACACACGATGGTATCAACTCTCTCAAAATCAATAAAACCATTTTGCAGGGCATACTTATAAACATGATATGGAGCTTGACCACCTTCTTCAGGATTTTCATAAATATCATGAATTACTAGCGCTCCTCCGGAGATTATTTTTGTATTCCATGACTTAAAATCTTGCATAGCTGAATCTAATGAGTGACTTCCATCTATAAAGACCATTGATACCTGTGTGTTCCAATCTTTTGCTGCAATGGAAGATTCTCTGACTATCGGAACGATATTATAAGCTTTAAAAAGATTTATATTTTTTATTAGTAAAGGAAGAGAGTTTATTTTATTAGTTGATATATCAAAAATTTCTTCATCAAAATATTCTTCATTTATTTGATGCTCTTCGGACCCTGAATGATGATCAATTGTATAAATAAATTGATTATTTTTTTTAGAACCTTCAGACAAAAATAAAGTTGATTTACCACAATACGTTCCAATTTCTAATATGGGCCCATTTTTAGAAAATAATGACGCCCATTTTGTAAGAGCTTCTCCTTCATGAAATGGCATGAAACCTTTTACGCCTGTAAATTTTTTTATATTCATTTATATAATTTGGTTTTACCTAATGTAGATTTAAATCTCCTATGCTGCCATAAATATTCATGTGGATAAGCTCTAACTTTTTGTTCAACATAATCATTTAAGGCTTGCATGAATCTATGTTCATCATCACATTCAAAATTTATTTCTTGAATATCCAATATTAAAGAATTTTCATCGTAATAGCTGTTAACAAAATATGGCTTACAGCCTGTTGCATTAATTAGTTTAAAAGGAGCAGATATCGTAGCTGATGGATGACCAAAAAAATTTACAATAATAGACTTACTTAATCCATAGTCTTGGTCAGGTGCATATAGTACAGTTTTACCCCCCTTTAACCATTTCATGAAAGTGACGGTATTTTTTCTATCTGTAACACCTTTTAGACCTTTGAGTCTACCTTTTCTTTGAATATCAGAGAATTCTTTTGAATTATGCTCTCTTTCAATGCCGTATAAATCACAATGCATTCCTAGAATTCTTGCGTCTAACTCCAAATGAAGCGAATGTTTAAAAAATAATATAACGCCTTTTTTATTTCTTTGATTTTCCTTTAAGCTTTCAATTCCATTTAATTTAAAAGATAAACTATTTCTTATTCTTCTATCACTCCAAAACCATGAAATTCCTGTGTCAAATAAAATATTTCCAGAGCAAATTACGTTCTTCTTATAGATATCTCTTCTGTCTTGGAGATTTAGATCAGCAAAACAAAGATTGATATTTGCCTCACTGTATTTATTTCTTTTAAAAGGAATTTTTAGAAGGATATTTCCTATTAATTGGCCAAGCATTAAGTGAGCTCTTCTAGGGAGAAGCATTATAATTTTCCAGAAATAAACTGAAATTTTTAAAATAAGACTATTCATTTAATTTATGGTTGTATTATTACATTAATAGTTTAGATTATTATCAATGATATTTTTCTTATACAACTTAATCATATTAATTCTTTTGCCACTAATTTTTGTGAGACTGTTACTTAAAAGTATCAAGGATAGCGATTATAGAAAAAATTTACATCACAGACTCGGTATATACAAAAATTCAACTGATGAAGGCCTTGTATGGTTTCACGCAGTCAGCTTGGGTGAGGTAATAAGTTCCGAGAACCTTATAAACAAGATTTTAGAAAAAGATAAAGTTATTCTTTCAGTTTCTACACCAACAGGTCTTAGGCAGGCCCAAAAAATATTTAATAGTAGATTGCAGGTTGTTTATGCCCCTTGGGATTTTTACCTTTTTGTTAATAATTTCTTAAAGAACTTTAAGCCTAAAGCTTTAATTATTTTTGAGACAGAGATATGGCCTTCGATGATTAAAAATTCTTCAGCATCGGGACTTACAGTTATTCTTGCTAATGCTCGATTATCAAAAGATTCGAACGAAAAGTATTTTCGAATGAATTTTTTTATAAAAGATGTTTTAGATAAAATAACACTTATCCTTGCTCAGAGTAAAAATCATGTTAAAAGGTTTAATAAACTTGGGGCAGATCAAAATATAATCAAAGAAGTTGGGTCATTAAAATTTGATATAAAAGAAAACGATATAGATATTGGCTCCATTGATGCAGATAAAAATCTTATTATTGCCACAAGCACTCATGAAGGCGAGGAAGAAATAATTTGTGAAGTCTTTAAAGATCTTATGGACAAAAATAATTCACTCAGATTAGCTTTAATTCCTAGGCACCCTGAAAGATCTGAATCTATAGGCAAAATGCTTAATAAAAAAGGAATAAAAAATTCTGTTTTTAATCAGATACCTGAAACTTTTAAAATTGGCGAGATTACTATTATAAAAGGCGTTGGATTCTTAAATAAACTATACAGTATGGCCGAAGTTGCTTTTATTGGAGGCAGTTTACTAAAGGAATACGGAGGCCATAATATAATTGAAGCGAGTGCAAATAAATGCTCGTTTATTGTTGGGCCATTTATGAAAAATTTTGAGGACATAATGGAACAATATATAACTTATGGTGCATGTATTCAGCTCAAAAAACCTATTGAACTATCAGATGCATTCGAAAAATTAATGCACGATGACGACTTTAGAAAAAATATGATCGATAAAGGCACTAAACTTATTGAAAATAATAAAGGCTCATTAGAAAAGCAATATAATTACATAAGCAAATATTTATAAATAAATGAAATTAGTTACTGCAATAATTAAACCCTTCAAAGTTGAAGAAGTCAGAGCCGCATTAGACGAAATTGGTGTATCTGGAATGACAATGACAGAAGTCAAAGGTTTTGGAAGGCAAAAGGGACATACTGAGTTGTATCGAGGAGCTGAATATACTATTGATTTTCTTCCAAAGATTAAAATAGAAATTGCTGTTTCTGACGAAATTGTTGAAGAAGTCAAGGCTGCGATTATAAAGTCTTCAGCCTCTGGCAAGATTGGAGATGGGAAAATATTTATTTCGTCGATTGAAGAAGTCGTTAGAATAAGGACTGGCGAAGTAAATGAAGATGCCCTTTAAAAAATTATCATTAAGAAAAAACCTATAATTTTTTTGTTTGGACCAACAGCATCAGGAAAAACTGATATGGCTGTAAGAGTGCTAAAAGATTATCCAGTTGAGTTAATAAGCGTTGATTCGGTTATGGTTTACAAAGATTGTGATATTGGTTCTGCTAAACCGTCAAATGAAGTTTTAAGGAAATATCCCCATCACTTGGTAAATATAGAATCCTTAGAAAATATCTTTACAGTATCTGATTTTTGCAAGGAATCATTAAAATTGATCGATAAAATTCACGATAATGAGAAGATACCACTTTTTGTAGGCGGTTCTATGATGTATTTCAAGTCTTTATTTCATGGTATTCATGATCTACCTGGTAAAGACCATGACTATAGAGAAGAATTAAATCATTTAAAAAATAATAATCCTAAAAATTATTTATATTCGTTACTTAAGAATATTGATTCCGTTTATGCTAATCAAATAGAAGAGAATGATCATATTAGAATAATTAGAGCATTAGAAATTTATAAACAATCAAATATTAAATTAAGTGATATTTTTAAAGAAACACCCAAGAATGGCATCAAAAATAATTTTGATGTGCACCAATTTGGCATTCATCTTGGAAGAGATATTATTCATGAAAGAATTAAAACTAGATTAATTGAGATGTTCGATCAAGGCCTCATTGAAGAGACAATCAATATTTTAGCTAAATTTCAAATCTCAAATGATCATCCTTTTAGAAAAGCAGTAAACTATAAGCAAACTATTGAATTTATTGATGGCAAGTATCCAAAAGAAATTCTGATTGATAAATCACTATACGCATCAAGACAACTGGCTAAAAGACAAGATACGTGGATGAGAGGCTGGGTTGAATATACAAAATTAATTGATGGAGATAAAAAACCTCTCATAAATATTGTTAAAAACACAATATCTTCACTTTAAATCTGATAATAAGGCCCAACATAAGCTTATAATAAACATAATCAATGAGGTATTAATGTGAATTGGGATAATAAAGACAATGATCCATGGGGTAATAAAAATGATGCCCCAGACTTTGACGAACTAATTAAAAAATTTTCTTCCATCTTAGGTGGAAAAAAATCATCATCAAACGGATCAGGTGGTGGAAGTGGCAACAATTTTAGTTTCCCGTCTTCTAGGATATTAATGTATGCGCTTTTTGGTTTTTTAATTGTTTATGCGTCTCAATGCATTTATCAGCTTGATGCATCTGAAAGAGCAGTAATTTTAAGGTTTGGTAAATTTTATGAAGAACAAGAAGAGGGACTTAACTTCCGATTGGCCGGAATAGATGAAAGGTATATCGAAAATGTATCCCTTACTAGAAGATATACTCAAACTAACAGCATGCTAACAAAAGATGAAAATATTGTGGACGTTACTGTCTCTGCCCAATATAGAATTGCAAACTTAAAAGACTTTGTTCTAAATGTAAAAGATCCTGAAGGCAGCTTACGTAATGCCATTGAAAGCGCATTAAGACACGTTGTTGGAGATAATACTCTTGATCAAACACTTACGGTAGGAAGAGAAAATATTGCCCAAGAAGTGCAATCAAGACTTCAATCGTATTTGGATATTTATCAGACAGGGCTTATTGTTCAACAAGTAAATATAGAAAAAACAGATCCACCAGCTGCAGTAAAGAACGCTTTTGATGATGTTGTGGCAGCAAGAGAGGATAAGGAAAGACTTCAAAATGAAGCTGAAAGATATGCATTGTCGATTGTTCCAGAGGCCAGGGGTCAAGCTCAGGCAAGAATAAAAGAAGCTGAAGCATATAAGGAGGCTGTAGTTGCTGAGGCTGAAGGTGAGGTCGAAAGATTTAATCAACTGCTCACTGAGTATTTAAAAGCTCCTGAGGTAACAAGAGACAGGTTATATCTTGATGCTCTTCAATCAGTCTTATCTAATTCAACAAAAGTTATGGTAGATGTAGAGGGCGGTAACAATTTACTCTATCTACCATTAGATAAAATCATGGAAGAAAATAAAAAGAAAGGTGATGACGATGAATAAAAGCACTTATTTAGTTTTGTTTGGGGCGCTAATATTTGGTTTATTAATCAATAGCGTTTTTATTGTTAATGAAAAAGAGAAAGCAATTGTTTTTCAATTTGGTGAAGCAGTCAGAACTGATATAGATGTAGGATTTCATCTCAAACTTCCAATTATACAAACTGTAAAAAAGTATGATTCTAGAATACAAACCTTAGATGAAGAGCCTGACAGAATTCTTACTGTTGAAAGTAAATACCTTCTAGTAGATTCGTTTATTAAATACAGAATTGTAGATGTTCTTACTTTTTATAAAGCAAACAACGGAAGCTTTAACAGTTTAAATAGTCTCTTAGGCCAAAGATCTGAATTTGTTTTAAAGAATAATTTTGGTAAAAGGACAGTAAAAGAAGTTGTATCTGGAGAAAGGGATGAATTGATGAGTATTATGCTTAGCTCTCTTAATGATTCTGTAAAAGATTTAGGAGTTGAAATAATTGACTTTCGAGTTAAAAGAATTGATTTACCCTCAAACTTAAGTAACTCAGTTTACGAGAGAATGAGAACAGAGAGACAGCGTCTTGCAGAAGAGCTTAGGTCTGAAGGTAAAGAAATAGCTAGAGAAATAACAGCTGAGGCTGATAAAGAAAAAGTTGTTATATTAGCTGAAGCATACAAGCTTGCCGAACAATTGAGAGGTCAAGGAGACGCAGAAGCTGCAGGCATTTATGCAGAATCATTTTCACAGGATCCTGAATTCTATGAGTTTACAAGAAGTATGAAAGCATACGTTGAAACTTTTGAGAATAAATCTGACGTAATGCTTATTGACTCAGACTCTGAATTTTTCAAATATCTTAACGATAAAAAAGACGAAGAATAGGATCTTCAGTGTCAAATAATACTCTCATCCTAGGACTTCAATGGGGTGATGAGGGTAAGGGTAAGATAGTTGATAATCTTAGTGAATCTATAGATGTAGTATGTAGATTTCAAGGCGGTCATAATGCTGGGCATACCATAAAAGTAAATGGTGAAAAAACTGTTTTACATTTAATACCCTCAGGAATCCTTCATAAAAACACTAAATGTTTGATTGGTAATGGGGTAGTTCTTGCTTTAGATGCTGTAGATAAGGAAATTAAAAATCTTATACAAAGAAATATTGAATTCAAAGATAGATTTTTTATAAGTTCCTCATGCCCACTAATTCTTCCAAGTCACATATCAATAGATAAAGTTAGAGATAAAAAAGAATCTATAGGTACAACCGGAAGGGGTATTGGCCCAGCGTATGAGGATAAAGTAGGAAGAAGAGCAGTTAGATTTGGAGATTTAGCAAACGAAAGTACTTTAAAAGACAAGATAGAGCTTCTTGTAAATTATCACAATAAAATTCTTGTAGATATGCATAATGATCAACCACATAATGTTGACGATATATTTAATGAAGTTCTCAAGTATAAACATCTATTTGATAATTATTGCGTTGACTCTCAAGACTTAATGTATCAGTGGATAAAAGATGATAAATCTATACTTTTCGAGGGAGCTCAAGGAACACTTTTAGATATCGATCATGGAACATATCCATATGTAACTTCTTCGAGCACTACTGCTGGAGGAGTCTCGACTGGCTTAGGAATTGGCCCAAAATTTATAGATAAAATTATTGGAATTTCTAAAGCTTATACAACAAGAGTCGGCGAAGGCCCATTTATGACTGAGCTTTTTGACATAAATGGTGAGCATCTGGCAAAAAAAGGCAATGAATTTGGAGCAACAACTGGAAGGGCAAGAAGATGTGGTTGGCTAGATCTTGTTGCTTTAAAAAAAGCTATTTTTACTAATTCGGTTACAGATCTTTGTATTACAAAACTTGACGTAATGGATGAGCTAAAACAAATTAAAGTTTGTGTTGAATATAAAAATAAAGAACCCCTCTATAAAAACTTCGATGGTTGGCTGACCTCAACTGAGGGTATAACTGAATACTCACAGCTGCCTGAAAATGCCAAAAAATATATCGAGTTCATTGAAAATTTTACAGAATGCAATGCCGCTATAATTTCCACAGGACCATCGAGGGACCAAACAATTAGTAAATAATTTATTTAAGTGTTTGGAGGAACTTATCCAGACTAGCATTAATAAATTTATATGAATCTGGGCTAGAAAATTTTTTTGACAGCCTCAAAGATTCGTCTATTACAACTAATTTATCTAGAACGCCATATAACATTTCGTTAATAGCAAAATACAAAATAGATTTATCTATTAATTCTATATTTGAATCTTTTATATCTAATGACTTAATTTTAGACTCAATTTCACTTCTGTTTTTTTCAAGCGAAAGCAATGATTCAGAAAATAAATTTAAATCGAATTTTTTTGATTTATGTTCCTCTTTAAATTGAGCAATTATTTTGTCTGCCTGCTGGTTGTCAAAAAGCATTTGAAAAATTGCTTGAATAAGATACTCACGAGATTTTACTGCAATCTTATAATTTGCGAGATTTTTCATGAATAAGATTAATCAATGCCTTAGAGTTATTTCGTGTATTTTTTTCAATTCGCTCATTAAGTTGTAATTCATTTTCAACGCAAATTACATTATTAATTATTGAAATATCAGAATAATCATCAGCTAATTTGCCAATTGACCTAAAAGTTTCAGTACTCACCAGATCATAATGAGAGGTTTCACCTCTTATAACGATTCCATGGAAGATAATTCCATCAAATTTAGTTTTCTGCATTTTATTTCTTGCTAAAGCAGCAAGCTCTATTGCGCCAGGAGCTTGAACTTTCTCACATTTAAAACTTCTTTCAAGCACCTCAATAGATATATCCAACATCTTAGTAATTTTTTCTTGGTACCATGATGTATGAACTAATAATATCTTATTCATTTTTAAATCCAGTTATCTCAATATCAAAACCAGAAACAGCATTATATTTTGTAGGTGTGCCTAGAACAGTAATTTTCTTTAGGTTTAAAGCTCTCAGTATTTGAGACCCAACACCAATTACTCTTCTATTACTTTTTGGTTCAATTTCTTTTTCTTCAAGTTTATTAAGCCAATAACTTTTAGCATCTCTATGATTGATAAGAACGAATAAACCCGTTCCTTCTTCAGATATCTTTTTTAAAGAGTTTCTTATTGACCAATTTTTTCCTAGCTCATCGATGCCCAGTATATCCTGAAGAATACTTTGAGTTTGAACTCTTACAAGAGGCGACTCTACATTATTGATATCACCTTTGGATAGTGAGAAGTGATACTCATCATATATTTTGTCTCTCCAAACATTTAGTTTGAATTCTCCAAATTCATTTGTAATATCTTTATCAAGGACTGATTCTATAGTTGCATCCATTGATAGCCTATAGTCAATTAAGTCAGCAATCGTTCCAACTTTGATATTATTTTCCTTTCCGAATTTTAGCAAGTCATCTCTTCTTGCCATGGTTCCATCATCATTCATAATTTCGCATATAACACCCGCCGGTTGAAATCCAGCTAATTTTGCTAAGTCACATGCTGCCTCAGTATGACCAGCTCTACTTAAGACACCTCCTTTCATTGCTTTTAGTGGAAATATGTGACCAGGTTGAACTATGTCAGATGGCTTAGATTCTTTATCCACTGCAGTTTTTATTGTATGTGCTCTATCTGCAGCAGAAATTCCTGTTGTTATGCCTTCAGCAGCTTCGATAGAGACTGTAAAGGCTGTTTTATTCGCGGCTCTATTATTATTTGTCATCATCTTAAGATCATATTTTTTACATAACTCTTTACTCATAGGTAGACATATAAGCCCTTTACCTTTGGAAGCCATAAAGTTAATTATTTCAGGAGTTACTGATTCGGCAGCACAAATAAGATCGCCTTCATTTTCTCTCGATTCATCATCGACAATAATGACCATTTTTCCTGCCTTAATGTCTTCGATTATTTCTAGCGTATTACTTTTTTCCATTTTTTAGATATATATCCTTTATATCGCAACCAATTTTACATGACGATTCTAATTTAAAACCATATTTTTCAATAGCATTATTTTGTCTGAACCAACTTACTGCGGTTTCGCCAAGTTTATTTGGAGATGTATAGACTACAAGCTCATCAACAAAACCTGATTCTAAGAATGCATTTGCCAATTTTGGGCCAGCCTCAATAAGAATAGAGCAAATATCATTTTGCAGTATTTTTAATATAGCACTTTCAATATCATTATTTTTAATATGTGTTGTCTTGCTACCTTTAAAAAATGGACGTTCTAATTTATCAAGATTTGGATTATATGATTTTGATAATAATATTTTTTCAGGCTGGTTTACATGAAAATTCACTCTTGCATTCATTCTTGGATTATCGTTAAGCAATGTATTTTTCCCAGTCAAAATTGCATCGTTTTCAGCTCTTAATTTCTGAACATCATCGTTCGACTCCTCGCACGTAATATAAACTCTCTCTTGACTATTGAAGTGAGATTTTCCATCAAGTGAACTAGCTATTTTAAGAGTTATATAAGGTTTATTATTTTTGTGTCTATAAAAGAAAAATTTATTCTGCTCAGCTACTAGATCTTGGTGGATCCCAATTTCAACTTCTATGTTGTTCTTTTTTAAAATATCTACTCCTTTTCCAGATACTTTAGGGTTTGGATCAATAGAACCAATAATAACTTTTTTAATACCTGAATCTACAATAGCTTCAGCGCATGAGCCCGTTTTCCCAATATGACTACATGGCTCTAAAGTACATATAAGCGTTAACTCTGAAAAGCTTGTAAACTTTTTGTTTATAAGCTTCTTTGCTTGGAAAATTGCATTAATTTCTGCATGATTCTCACCAAACTTTTCATGATATCCTTCGGAAATTATCTCATTATTCTTAACCAAAATAGCTCCAACTACTGGGTTTGGTTTTGCTGTATATTTATTGCGGCCAGCTTCAGTAATAGCACGAAGCATAAAATCTTCGTAATTCATCTTTTTTTTGGTTTTTTGCTTTTTGGTTTTTCCTTTGAAAGAGAACTAATTTCTTCTGAAAAATCTTTGATATCTTGAAAATCTCTGTATACAGAAGCGAATCTAACATAAGCTACAGTATCAACTTCCTTTAGTGCATTCATCATTATTTCACCAATCTCAATAGACTTTATTTCGCGAACACCTCTAACCCTAATTTCTTTTAATATTTTCCCAAAGACAATATCAATTTCTTCAATTGATAGTGGTCTCTTTTCCAAAGCTCGTAACATACCTTTTTTTAATTTAGATCCGTTGAAAGGTTGTCTTTCACCATTACTTTTTATAACTCTTGGAAGTGCCAAATCAGGAGTTTCAAATGTTGTAAATCTTGAGTGACAAACTTCACAAGATCTTCTTCTTCTTATTTGTGAACCATCTGTAACTAACCTTGAATCTATGACTTTTGTGTCTTCGGCCTGACAGAATGGACAATACATTTATATGTTATAAACTGGAAAATCTTGGGTCAAAGAATGAACATCATCTTTAATTTTTTTGTGTAAAGACTCATCATCAAAGTTGTCTATAATATCTGAAATCCAGTTTGCAACTTGGATTACCTCGCTGTTTCCAAAGCCTCTTGTAGTTATTGCAGGAGTTCCAATTCTTATGCCAGAGGTTACAAAAGGTGACGCAGTATCATTTGGAACAGAGTTTTTGTTAACAGTAATGTTCACGGAGCCAAGAACCCTTTCAAGATCCTTACCTGTAATGTTTTTATTTCTCAAATCAACAAGAACAATATGGTTTTCAGTGCCATTTGATACTACATTAATATTTCTATTCATTATTGTTTCAGCCATTAATTTTGCATTACTCATAACTTCTTTAATGTAGGTTTTAAATTCTGGTTCGAGAGCTTCTTTAAAGCAAATCGCCTTAGCTGCGACTACATGCATAAGAGGACCTCCTTGAGATCCAGGGAAAACAGCTGAATTAAGTTTCTTTTCTATCTCTTCATTTTTTTTCGCAAGAATAATTCCTGATCTTGGCCCTCTAAGAGTTTTATGTGTTGTTGACGTTACAACATCAGCATAAGGAACAGGAGATGGATAAAGATCCGCAGCAACAAGTCCAGACACATGCGCCATATCTACAAGAAAATAAGCACCAACCTCATCAGCAATTTCTCTAAACTTTTTCCAATCAATAATTCCTGAAAAAGCTGAAAAACCAGCTATTATTAATTTCGGTTTATGTTGTTTAGCTAAAGATAATACTTCGTCATAATTAATGTCATTAGTTTCAGGATGAAGACCATATTGAAAACTTGTGTAGTTCCTTCCTGAAAAGTTAACCTTTGATCCGTGAGTTAAGTGACCACCATGATCGAGACTCATCCCAAGAATAATATCATTAGGTTCAAGCAAAGCTAGAAAAGCAGCTGCATTTGCAGATGATCCAGAATGTGGCTGAACATTTGCGTAATCAGCTTTAAAAAGTTCCTTAGCCCTATCAATTGCAAGATTCTCAGCTACATCGACGTGCTCACATCCACCATAATATCTTTTAGAGGGGTATCCCTCAGCATATTTATTTGTAAGTAAAGATCCTTGTGCTTCAAGGATTCTTTTTGAAGCATAATTTTCGGATGCAATTAATTCGATATGATCTTCCTGTCTTTTAGCTTCGCTTTCAAAAGATTTCCAAAGATCCACGTCATAATCTTTAATATTTGATGAATTAGAAAAAATACTATCGCTTTTGTTTGATTTCATAATAATAAAAGTATGTTTGGAAATGTAATTTTATCCTATCTAAGGTTTTTTGTGGACAAAAGGTTTCTTCCTTTTAGGATAACATTTTCTACATATTTCGCACTCCAATCCATAACATTCTCGGGCTTGACAGAACTCTCTTCCCCAAAAAATTATTTGAAGATGAAGTTTATTCCAAGCAGACCTAGGAAAGATCTTTTTTAAATCTTCCTCAGTTTTTTTTACATTTTTACCATTTGTAAGCCCCCATCTCTGAGCTAATCTATGTATATGAGTATCTACAGCAAAAGCAGGTATACCGAATCCCTGACTCATGACCACAGAAGCAGTTTTATGTCCGACTCCAGGTAATTTTTCAAGATCTTTAAAATTGTTCGGTACCTCTCCCATGAAATTTTTTACCAAGATAGAAGATAGTTTTTTAATTGCAGCTGATTTCTGAGGACCTAATCCACATGGCTTTATGATTTTGTAAATCTGATTTTGAGTCAATTTTGACATGGTCTTTGGAGAAGATGCTTTTGAAAAAAGAATTGGAGTTATTTGATTAACCCTCTCATCGGTACACTGAGCAGACAATAGAACAGCAATTAGTAGGGAGAAATTGTCATCATGATTTAGTGGAACAGGTGTTTTAGGATATTTTTTATCAAGTATCTTTTTTACAATTATTGCTCGTTCAGATTTCTTCATGACAACAAATGTAGCATAATAAATTGTTTTTTATGAATAGAAAAAAAATTCAAAAAGTCTTATTTAAGCTAAAAGATTCATTTCTTGAGGAAACTGAAGAAAATAGAAGAATGCTTGATATTTATGCTAATTACATTGATGGAAAGGCAAGTGATCAAGAGATTGATGAAGCTAATTATCAATTAAAACAAGTTTTAAAAAGTTTTGGTTTAGGAATATTAGTAATTTTGCCATTCAGTCCTATATCTATTCCATATGTTTTAAAAAAAGCAAAAGAATATGATATTGAGTTAATTCCTGATTGGTATAAGGGTTTAAGTAAAGATAAAGATGAACTAGAATAGTTAGGTTTGTAACGGAGAAATTATGAGAAATGTAGTAATAGTGGATAGTGTCAGAACAGGTTTAGCAAAATCTCATCGAGGTGGCTTTAACATGACAAGGCCGGATGAAATGTTGGCACATATAATTGATGCAATGTTAGATAGAAATCCAGACATGCCCCCAGAAGCGGTAGAAGATATTATCATGGGATGTGGAAATCCTGAGGGCGCTCAAGGTCATAATATTGGAAGGAACGCTGCAGTTTTATCAAAATTGCCTATGACCACAGGTGGAACAACTGTAAATAGATATTGTTCTTCAGGAATGCAGTCAATTTCAATGGCAGCAAGTCAAATTATGGCAGGCTGTTACGATACAGTAATTGCTGGTGGAGCAGAAACTATTTCGATGATGAACATGAATATGGATAATTTTGTAAACGAAAGATTGGCCGAGGAAGTTCCAGGTATTTATTTTCCAATGGGCATGACAGCAGAAGTTGTAGCTAAAAGGTACGATGTTTCTAGAGAATCTCAAGACGAATACGCTTATGAAAGTCAGATGAGAACAGCTGCAGCTCAACAGTCGGGAGCATATGATGATGAAATTATTCCTATGGAAACAAAAATGTTGTTGACTAATAAAGAGACAGGGGATTCAAAAGAAATTGATTATACAGTCGATAAGGATGAGTGTAATAGGCCTGAGACAACTCTAGAAGGACTTTCGTCATTAAAGCCAGTCTTTGATCCAGAAAACGGTTCTGTTACAGCTGGAAATTCGTCTCAACTTTCTGATGGGGCTTCTGTGACTTTGGTAATGTCTGAGGACAAAGCAAAGGAATTAGGCCTAAAGCCATTGGCATATTTTAGAGGTTTTACAACTATGGGATGTGAGCCGGATGAAATGGGAATTGGACCAGTGTATTCAGTTCCAAAACTCCTTAATAATTATAATATGTCAATAGATGATATAGATCTTTGGGAGCTAAATGAAGCTTTTGCCGTTCAAGTTGTATATTGCAGAGATAAACTTGGGATTCCTATGGAAAAGCTTAACTTAGATGGCGGTTCAATATCTATTGGACACCCCTTTGGAATGACAGGATCCAGACAAGTGGGTCACATCGCGAGGCAGCTTCACAGCTTAGACAAACAATTTGGTGTTGTAACTATGTGTGTTGGTGGAGGCATGGGAGCCAGCGGCCTGTTTGAAAGATATCCTTCTTGATATCTGAAAAAAATATATTAAATACCTTTAAGCATCTGATAAATAAGTCAGATGCGGAAGGTATAGTTGTTGTCGGCTCTGGAGATGATGCTGCAGTTCTGGATACTAAGGAAAAAAATTTAGTACATTCTGTTGATATATCAAAAATAGATACACACTTCCCGAAAAATTTTCCAGCCGAAGATGTTGCATATCGTTCTATTGCAATAGCTTTAAGTGATCTCGCAGCAATGGGAGCCTTCCCATCATTTATTACTATTGGACTTACATCTAATTCCAAAAGTATCAAGTGGTATGAAGATTTTACAAAAGGCATTGAAAAATCATTAGATGATTTTCAAATAAAACTTGTTGGAGGCGATGTAACATATGGTGAGTTAAGTATTTGTGCAAATGTTTTTGGTTTTCTTTATAACAAACCACTTCAAAGATCAGGTGCGCGCATAGGCGATAAGATTTATTTAACAGGAAAGCTAGGCGAGGGTAGACAAGGCCTAAAAGATTTTAATAACAATATCAATTCCAAATATTGCAAGAAATTTAAAAAACCTGAACCTCAATTTATCAAAAGTAAATTCATATCATCTTATGCATCTTCCTGTATTGATATTTCTGATGGATTGATTAAGGATTTATCTAGTATTTGTTCAATGTCTGATGTGGGTGCAAAGATATTTTATGAGGATATACCTATACACAAAGACATAGAAGATTTAAGTCATGGTGATGATTTTGAGTTATGTTTTACAGCTTCAAAAGAACATTCATCTAAATTCAAAAAAAATGGATATTTTTGCATTGGTGAAATTTTAGATGGAGATAAACTTACATTGATTAGAGACAATAACGTAATTGAGTTAGATTCAGATGGCTGGGATTCCTTTAAATAAAAATATTGGGATTATAGGCGGTGGAATTACTGGTGTGATTTGTGCTATTTTTCTCGCGAAAGAAGGTAATAAAGTAACTATTTTTGAAAGAAAGGAATTACTAGGCGAAACAAGCTCAAGAACTACAAAACTTCTTCATGGAGGCATTAGATATCTTGAGAATCTACAATTATCAGAAGTAAAAAATGGCCTCAATGATAGATATTGGTGGCTTGAAAATTTTCCTGATAATACTAAAAAAATAGAAATTATGATTCCTTTTAGGAGTTTTATTAGCTTAAAATTTTTTAAATATCTTTTTGGAATTAAGATATATGAATTTCTATCATTTACAAAAAAACTTGGAAAGGGAAGGATTGTAATTAATTCGAATAAATTTCAATCTATCAATCAAACAAAAATAAGTAACTATCTTTCATTCTTTGATGGAGCAATGGATGACAAACTTCTGGGTTCAAAACTCAAAGAACAATTGAGAGATTTAAACGTTACTATTCATGAATATTGTGAAGTCAAAAATTTTAATAATCGCGGTCAAATTAATGATTTAACTTTTGATCAAAGCATTTTAGCAGCTGGGCCTTGGACAAATATTCTTATGAAAAATAATTCTATTGATAGTGATAAGGAGATAGATTTTATTAAAGGAAGCCACTTAGTTATTAACAAAAAGATTACAAATGGTTTTATGTTTGAGGGCATATGCAAAACAAGATATATTTTTGCATTGCCATACAGTGATAAAACTCTTTTAGGCACAACCGAGAAACGAGTTAATACTCCAGAAGACCCTTACATTGAAAACGATGAAAAAGATTATCTTATCAAAAGTTATAATTCAATTTTTACAAATTCAATAAAATCAACAGATATTGATTCTTCCTTTTCCGGAGTAAGACCCCTAATAAAGTCAGCTAAAAACATTCATAAATCTTCTCGAGATTTTTATGTTCAGCAGGATGATAAATTAATTAGTATTTTTGGTGGAAAGTGGACTACAGCTCCATCAATTGCAAGGAAAGTTGTTACAATTATAAATAATGAATAGCTTCCCAAATCTTAAAAATCCATTTCATTTTTTTGCAACCCTAGGTGGCATTGGAAAAATACCATTCGCTCCAGGAACTTTTGGAAGCATTTTCTCATGGATTGTTTTTGTCTTTCTATCACACTTTATCAACATGTTTCTTTTTACAATTTTTTTGTTCCTTTTTTCTATTTGGATATGTGAAGAAGCTTCAAAATATCTTGAGAAAAGAGATCATAAGGCTATTGTGATAGATGAGATGGTTGGTATGTGGATAGCTTTATTGCCAGTATTGGTTTTGGCTAGCACTCAATTTGAAAGAACCACATATGCGATTGCTGCATTAATTTTCTTTCGCATTTTTGACATTCTAAAACCTTTTCCTGTTTCCTATTTTGATAAAAGATACAAAAATGGTTTTGGTATCGTAGCAGATGATGCCATTGCTGCTTTGATGGCTATATTACCTGCATATATTACATTAATTCTTTTATCTTAGACTCAATCTTATCAGCTGTAAGGCCTGCTTCGTCGAGCATTTCTTCTCTTGTAGCATGATCTATGAACGAATCAGGTATTCCCAAAAGCAGTGATTTTATATTTATTTTATTTTCCGAACAAAATTCTTGTACCGCACTTCCAGCACCGCCCATAATAGAACCATCCTCAAGCGAAATAAATAAGTCTGCATTGCTTAGATACTTTATAAGTATTTCTTTATCAAGAGGTTTAACGAATCGCATATCTATCAGGGTTAGTTTGAGATTTTTGGACACTTTCTCTGCTAGATGAAGTAACGAACCAAAATTTAACAAAATAACCTTCGTATTATTTTCAGCTATCAATCTTGCTTTACCAATATCAACTGTCTCTAATTTTTCATCAACTTTTACGTTAGGGCCTTCTCCTCGTGGATATCTTACTGAAACTGGGCCATGATGATTAAATGCACTTGTAAGCATTAACCTTGTTTCATTTTCGTCGGCTGGAGTACAGATTGTCATGTTTGGTATGCACCTCAAGTATGCAATATCATAATTTCCTGAGTGAGTGGGACCATCTTCACCTACTAAACCAGCTCTATCTAGTGCAAAAGTTACGTTAAGGTTTTGCACCGCAACATCATGAATTAACTGATCATATGCTCTTTGTAAAAATGTTGAGTAAATTGCTACAACTGGCTTTTTACCTGCTATTGCAAGCCCAGCACCAAATGTAACCGAATGTTGTTCTGCTATTGCAACATCAAAATATCTATCTGGAAATTTTTTACTAAATTCTACTAGTCCAGAACCTTCTCTCATTGCAGGAGTAATAGCAACAAGATCCTTATCTTTATCAGCCATGTCTACAATCCAATCACTAAAGATATCTTGATATTTCTTCTTATTGGATTTTTTTTGTTTTATTGATTTAATTTTTCCAATAGCATGAAAACCAATTCTGTCAGCTTCGGCTGGATCAAGGCCAGCACCTTTTTTTGTGATTACATGTAAAAATTGAGGGCCATCAAATTCTTTTAAGTTAGAGATCACATCCTTCATTTCTTTTAAATTATGACCATCAATGGGACCAATGTAATTAAGCCCCAATTCCTCAAATATCGTTCCAGGCGCAACCATAGCTTTCATTTGAGTCTCAACCTTTCTTGCTAGATGATAGGCTTGAGGAAGAGGTTTTAAAAAACTAGCACCACTTTTTTTTATTCCTTTATATGTTTTTGAAGCCCATATTCTTGAAAAGTAATTAGATAATCCTCCAACATTCTCCGAAATAGACATATCGTTGTCATTTAAAATTATTAAAACATTTGGTTTTATGTGTCCTGTATGGCTGAGTGCTTCAAATGCCATCCCGGCAGTCATTGCTCCATCACCAATTACAGCAACATGTTTTTTTTCTGGATCTGATTCAGCTGCGGCAACAGCCATGCCTAATAGTGCGCTTATAGAAGTACTTGAGTGACCGACTCCAAACGAATCATAATCACTTTCATTAATTGAGGGAAATGGAGCAAGGCCATCTTTTTTTCTAATAGTCTCAATTTCATTTTTTCTACCTGTAAGGATTTTATGTGGATATGCTTGATGACCTACATCCCATACAAGTTTATCAAACGGAGTATTGTATAAGTAATGTAAAATTATAGTGAGCTCAACAACTCCAAGGCCTCCGCCAAGATGCCCACCGCTTTGGCCAACTGAATAAAGCAAAAACTCCCTAAGCTCATCAGATAAAGTTTGCAGCTCGCCTATTGAAAAAGACCTAATGTCTGCTGGAATCTCTACTTTGTCTAACAAAGGAGTAATCGGTTTATTAGCTGGAATTTCTTTAAAAATTTTCAACTTATTTCTCTCTATACGTAATATATTTTGCTAATTCTATCAGCATATCTATATTGCTTATATTTTCTTTCGAAATTTCATATATAGCGGAATCTGATAATTTTTTAGATTCCACAATTGCCTCATCAAAACCTACAACGTTAACGTAAGTTGCTTTATTATTTTTCTTATCTGAATTTATATTTTTCCCAAGTGTTTGCTTGTCTGATGTAACTTCAAGCAAATCATCTGTTATTTGAAAAGCAAGACCAATGTTTATTCCAAACTTTTTAAAATTTTCATAGTATTTGTCATATTTTTTTCCTAGTTGCCCTAAAGAAACAGCACATTGAATCAACATGCCTGTTTTTAACATATGAATTTTTTCAATATAACTTTTATCAATTTTCTTTGATTCATTCTCAATATCTAAAGACTGACCATGAACCATACCGTTTTTACCACATGCTTTTGTAAGCAGGCTAACTGCTTCAACTTTCAAGTCAGAGCTTAAATTTGAGTCATTTACAATAATTTCATAAGCAAGTGCTTGAAGAGCATCACCAGCAAGAATTGCATTCGCTTCACCAAACTTTATATGATTTGATTCTTTTCCTCTTCTAAAATCGTCATCATCCATTGATGGAAGATCGTCATGAATTAAAGAGTAGGTGTGTATTAATTCAATAGCAGTCGCTAAAGTTAAAATACTCTCTTTCTTTAAATCTGTGTTTGATTCAGCTGAAGCAAATATCAAAGCAGCTCTAATCATCTTGCTTTTACTCAAAGCTGAGTAGTTCATTGCTATTTCAATAGAGTTTGATTGGCCTATTACTGACTCTATGTTACTTAAAACTTGCTCTCTTACTTGCGATAAAAACTTATCAAGCATAAGCTTTCTTTAGTTTTCAATTTCATCTAAAGAACCATCATCTAAAAGTTTTTTTATCTTTAGTTCAGCTTTTTGGAGTTGTTCTTGACAATCTTTTACGAGATTTACACCTTCTTCAAAAGATTTTACAGAATCCTCAAGACTTATGTTTTCATCTTCCAGTTTGGTAACAATTGATTCCAACTCTTTTAAAGAGGCTTCAAAATCTATTTTCTTATCATCTTTGGACATATTTTTATTGTAATTTATTAGTTAGTATTTGGGATCATTTTTTTATATCTATCTTTTAATGCATACGGCAATGCAAGTACAGCAGGTGTGAGAATTAAAGTGATGAATGTACTAAAACCAAGTCCCCAAACAATCGAAACTGCAAGATTTGACCACCAATCAACAACTCTACTTCCAACTACAATGTCACGGGAAATAACATCAACACTTATACCCATTGCAAGAGGCATTAATCCAAATATTGTTGTAAGAGAAGTTAAAATAATAGGCCTTAATCTTTGTTTGCATGCATTAATAATGTGAATAGATTTTTCAATCTGAGGAGATTCATCTTTTAGCTTATTAAAAGTATCAATTAATACAATATTATTATTAACCACAATACCTGCTAGGGTAACAATAGAGATTCCAGTCATTGTGGTACTAAATGATTTCCCAGTAATTAAAAGTCCCAATAAAACTCCAACAAAAGAAATGGTTACAGCAGATAGGATAATAAAGGATTGATAAAAGCTATTAAATTGAGTAATTAGCATGAGTAACATCATAAACACAGCTGTAATACCAGCCACAATAATAAAATTATTTACCTCTTCTGTTTCTTCTGCCATTCCACTGAATTGATAAGTTATTCCTGGACCTAGATATGTTGAAGCAAGCCAATTATCTAATTCTTTAATTTTTTTTGAAACTTCAGACTCATCAACAGTTCCTGCACCAACTTCTTGAAAATATTTTCCATTTTTTCTATTTATTGTTTGACGATTCTCTTTTGGTACGACGTTTACAAAAGAACTAACCGGAACAGTTCCTTGTCTAGTTACAACATTTAAATCTCTTACCCCTGTAATTGTTCTGTCTGAATCAGGAAATCTTGCTCTAATTTCCACCTCATCTTTTGCATCATCTGGCCTATATTCACCAACCTTAAATCCAGAGGTTAACATTTGAACCAAAGCACCAACATCGCTAACACTTACCCCAAGTTGCGCAGCTTTTTGTTTATCAACTTCAACACTCCACTCTACTGATGGATAAGCTTTTGATGAAAATATATTATTTAGACCCACCATTCCAGTTCGCATATAATTCTCAATTAATGTAACTGCAGCATTAACTTCATCTTCTGTGTCTCCATAAACATCAAGTTCAATAGGAGAGTCAAATGATGGACCACCTTCATCGGCCTCAACTTCAACAGAAATGCCTGGAAGATCCCTCGTAGATTCTTTTAAGCGATCCATTATTTCAAAGCCAGATATTTTAGTTTGAGACGGCTCTAGTGTTTCAATGAAACCACCACCGATTCTATCGGCTCCTGATTGCCACCAGTTTGTTCCAGAACGAAGATATACATTTTTGATCCCTTCGACCTGAAGAAATCTTTCTTCAACCTGTTCAATAATTTCTTTTGTTTCAAGAGCAGAAAAATTACCCCTAGCTTTTACAGTTATATTAGCTTGAATAGGATCCACAATAGCAAAATAAATTGTTCCCATTCCTGAAATTGAGTAACTCATTATTATTATCAGTAAGACAGAAATAACAGCAGTGACTGTTTCAATGGGATTATTAACAAATCTCTTAATATATTTACCATACCAATCTGTTAACTTAACAAATATTGATGTATGTCCATTATCATTATTCAAAGCAGATTCCTTTTGACCAAAATATGAACCTAAAACAGGAATTACAATGAGTGAGTAAAATAGGGATGCTGATAATACAAAAAAGATAGTAATTGGAAGATATTTCATAAACTGGCCTGTAAAACCTGGCCAAAACATCATCGGAATGAATGCTGCCAAAGTTGTACCAGTTGAAGCAATTATCGGATAGAACATCCTTTTTGATGCAAGGGTGTAACCATCTACTCTTGAGAGACCCTCTGCAATTTTTTTGTCAGCATATTCTGTTATAACTATCGAGCCATCTATAAGCATACCCATTCCAAGGAGCAGACCCATCATTACAAGAAAATTAACTTCCATATTCAGACTATATAAAATCAAATACGTCATTAAAAAACAGAATGGGATCGACAATCCCACAAGCATTGAAACCCTTGGGCCCATGCTTGCAATTACAAGTACCATGATTAAGATAACAGCCGCAATAATATTCCCATTAAGCTCTTTTACCATGAGACTTGCATATATAGTATCGTCATTGGAAACAACAATTTTTAAATTTTTAGGAAGTGTTTCCTCAAACTCTAACAATTTTTCTCTAATAGCATTTGAAGCATCAATTGCATTCGCACTTTCCCTTAACGATATTTCAAGCGTTACAGCATCTTGTCCATTTACTCGCGCGTAGGATGTAAAGTCTTTGAAAGTTCTTTTGATAGTAGCAATGTCTCCCAAAGTGACAATCGCATCTTTTGTTACCTTTACTGGAATTGCATAAACATCTTTGGCTGATTCAATAATACTAGGAACTTCAATATTAAAACTTCCTCTGCCTGTATCTTGCTTTCCACCAGGAATAATTAGATTGTTATTTGATACTGAGTAATAAATATCTGACAAAGTTACCCCATAAGACTCCATTTTTGCTT
>Ga0209433_10000070_pt1 | contig 31040 bp, 12 predicted proteins | sample METZYME_5_50m_FD_187552 | JGI IMG/M metagenome (GOLD analysis project Ga0209433, IMG submission 187552) | Marine microbial communities from oxygen minimum zone in mesopelagic equatorial Pacific - METZYME_5_50m (SPAdes) (version 2) | ecosystem: Environmental > Aquatic > Marine > Oceanic | place...
ACTACAACCAGGCCTAGTGTGTGTTGGTAGGTCAAATGACTCAGATGTAGTGTTTTCTATCTCTGAAGAGATAACTGCAAGCACAACAGTTACAAGTGGTATTGCAACTGCATCTTTTGGATCTGCGCTTAATCCTATTGATGTTTTAGAGGGAACATTTTTAACATCACAATTCATTGTTGACGGGTCTCTGGAGCAACGATTTGTATTGGATAACGCAAACATCGATACTTCATCTATTGTTGCTTATGTGGGCACTCCGGGGGTATTAGGTAAGCAGTATAAGATGATTGATAACATAGTTGGAATTAGTTCAATATCAGATACATATCTAATTCAAGAGGTTCAGGACGAAAGATATGAACTCTTGTTTGGTGATGGAGTATTTGGTCGAAAACCCGAAAATGGTGCAGTGATTACTGTTCAATATATTGTTACATCTGGTTCAGAGGGTAATGGGCCAAGTAACTTTAACTTTGCTGGTAATTTCTTAGGTGATAATGGTCAAGTAATCACTCCATCAGCGATTCCAACAATCAACACGATTACTGCAGCAGCTAATGGGGGTGATATTGAGAGTGTTGACTCGATTAAGTATTTTGCACCAAGATTGTATTCATCACAATACAGGGCAGTTACAGCAAGAGATTATGAATCAATAGTACAACAAGTATATCCAAATACTGAAAGTGTATCAGTTGTTGGAGGTGAAGAAGTTGATCCACCACAGTTTGGGACTGTTTTAATAACAATAAAACCAAAGAATGGAGAGTTTGTATCTGATTTTGATAAAACTCAAATTTTAACAAAGTTAAAAAGTTATTCATTAACGGGTATAAATCAAAAAATAGTTGACTTGCAGGTTCTTTATGTTGAGATTGAATCTTTCATATACTATGACACTACTAAGATAAGTGCAGTAAATGATCTTAAAACAAAAATTACATCAGCACTTACCACTTACTCAAAATCTGGTGATGTGAATAAATTTGGTGGTAGATTTAAGTATAGTAAAGTTTTGAATGTTGTTGACAATATTGATAAAGCAATTACTTCAAATATTACTAGAGTTAGAATTCGTAGAAATTTAAATGCCCTTGTGAACCAGTTTGCACAATATGAATTGTGTTTTGGTAATCAATTTAATGTTAAACCAGAAGGATTAAATATAAAGAGCACTGGATTTAAAATACAAGGAACAATTGAAACTGTCTTTTTCACTGATATCCCTAATGCAGATAAATTAACAGGAACTGTTTCGATTGTTAGAAAAAATGCAAGTGGTGAAACGATCGTTGTTGTTAAATCAGCTGGAGTGGTTGATTATGTTCATGGTGAAATTAATTTATCAACTATCAATATTATATCTACGGATAAACCGAACAATATTGTTGAGGTTCAAGCATTCCCTGAGTCAAATGATGTTATTGGATTGCAGGATTTATACTTAGATTTTAACATTCCAAGTAGTCAAATAAATATGGTTAAAGACACTATTACATCAGGAGAACAAATATCTGGTGTTGGTTATAAGGTCACATCAAGTTACTCTAACGGAGAACTATCAAGAACATGATTGGAACTGGAATAGACAAACGTATACAAGTTCAACAAATAATAGAGCATCAACTTCCTGAATTTATCAGGACAGAGAGTCCTTTAGCGGTTGATTTTCTTAAGCAATACTATATTTCACAAGAGCATCGTGGTGGTGTTATAGATTTAACTGATAATCTAGATCAATATATTAAACTCGATAATTTGACTCCTGAAGTGATAGTAGGAGTAACTACACTTACATCAGGAATAAGCGTATCTGATACTACGATTAATGTATCATCAACTAAAGGATTTCCTAATGAATATGGTTTATTCAAAATTGATGATGAAATTATTACATATACTGGAATAACAACTAATTCATTTACCGGATGTGTTAGAGGATTTTGTGGTATCACTTCATATTCAGATCCAGTTAATAAGGGTGAACTCGTATTTTCTACAAGTATCGCAGATACTCACAATACAACATCAAATGTTGAAAATTTAAGTGTATTATTTCTTAAAGAATTCTATCAAAAAGTTAAATCTTATATAACTCCCGGATTAGAGGATACAAAGTTAAGTGAGAAAGTAGATATAAGTAATTTCATAAAAGAATCCAAATCATTATACAAATCTAAAGGAACTGAAGAGTCATTCAGGATTTTATTTAATGTTTTATACGGAATTACTCCGAAAATTGTTGATTTAGAAAACCGTTTAATAAAACCATCATCTGCTGAATACATTCGTAGAGAAGTTGTTGTTGCTGAAAGAATAACTGGTGATCCAAATAAACTAATAGGACAAACTATTACAAAGTCCACAGATTTAAGTACTTCAGGATCAGTATCTGAAGTTGAAATTTTTAGTAGATCTGGAAATTTAGGTATCACGACATATTATAAATTAAATTTATTTGTAGGATATGATGAAAGATCTGCAATACAAGGAACATTTACAATTCCCGGAAAAACAAGAATAATTGAAGATGCACCTATAAATTCAAATGTTTTAACTGTAGATTCCACAGTTGGGTTTGGTACCACTGGAACCGTGGTGACAAATGGTGTTAATGGTATTAATACAATTACATATGGTGATAAATCTATTAATCAGTTTTTACTATGCACTGGAATTGGTAACTCTATCAGATCTACTGATGATTTAAGAAGTGATGAATTTATATTTGGTTATGAAAATGGTGATTTAACAAAAAGAGTTGAATTAAGAATAACTGGTGTATTATCTGATTTTGAACTTTTACCCACTAGTGGATCAAGTGTAACCCTTGAAGGAGAAAAGATAACAGTTAAAAACTTAGGTGAGGAAATTCCAAATCCAACATTACCAAGTGATAAATCAAGAAAGACTGTATTTTTTAATTCATGGATTTATAATACAGCAAGTCGAATAAAACTTGATATCCCTGCTACCACTCCTTTGCAAGGAACGACATCAGATTTTGATCATAAATCAAAAATTGATAAATCTCAATTAAAAACAGGTGATAAAGTTTCTGTTTTTAGAAGAGGTGAATTCATACCTATAAAAACAGATGTAGATGTCACTGTTGGTACAAATGATATTGGTTTAGGAGTATCATTTACAAATGATGGGATAACTGAGTATGATATTCAAAGACAACTTAAAAAGGCAGTAGCAGCGTCAGATATTGATTTAGAATTTGGAAATAATATAATCACAACTGACGTTCAAAACACTTATAATGATGAGGATGAAAACTATTATGTGGCATCATCATCAATGCCTTCATATACGATTGAAAAGAAAGTTATAAAGGAAACTCTTGGTAGTATCACTGGTATAGGGACATCTGCGGTTTATTCATCATCGGGTATTCCACAAGCAGATTTTTTTGGTACTGGATCAGGAAATTTCCAATTATTAGATAGAAATCTTACAACTGGATTGTATTCAAAATTACAATTTAATTCTGCGGTTGATTTTATAACTGGTGATGCAGTTGTATATTTGCCCAGTGAAGAACCTTTAGTTGGATTATCAACGAATACCATATATTTTGTAGAAAGATTAAATTCAAATACCACATCTAATAATATTCTGAGACTTTATCCATCAAGATCATTCATTACTGTAACTAATATTGATGCATCAAACCCACCATATATTGAATTTGATAATTCAAATCAGACATCATCTACAGCAGAGCATAAATTTGTTTTACTTAGACATAGAAATGAACAAATAGGTGTACAGAAAGTTTTAAGAAAATTTCCTGCAGACGTAAATATTAAATCAGGCGAATCTGTCAAAACAGAACCGGGTACAACTGGTATTCTTAAGAATGGTGTTGAAATAGCAAATTATAAATCTTTAGACAAGATATATTTTGGCCCATTATCTGATTTTAAAATTTTAAATCAAGGTAAGAATTTTGATGTAATTAATATACCTACAGTTAGTATTCCCTCACCCGGAACTGGAACCACCGCACTTGTTCAACCAGTTGTTAGTGGATCAATAAAAGAAGTATTAGTTGATCAACAACATTTTGATGTAGAAAAAGTAATGTCAGTTACCATAACAGGTGGTAATGGGTCTGGAGCAGTATTAAAACCTGTCGTTACTAAAAGACAAAGAGAAATTGAATTTGATGGTAGATTGAAGAGTGTACAGGGTGGAGTTGATCAAATAAACGATATTATTGAATTTAAGAGACCTCATAATCTAGAAAATGGTGAACCACTTGTCTATAGCAATAATGGAAATTTATCTATTGGTATAGGAACTTTTCTGGGTGCAAATACTTCACAAAATAAAACATTAGTAAATGGTGCGACTTACTATCCACAGGTCGTTGGTATAAGTTCAGTTCACTTATATGAAAAATTTAGTGATTATGTTGCTGGTATTAACACAGTTGGATTTACTGTAGAAAATACTGCTGGTACACATAAGTTCACCTTCTTAAATTTAAAAAATCATCTTAAAGCGGTTAAAGTTATTGATACTGGTTCAAATTATACAAACAGAAGATTAATCATTAAACCTGTCGGTATTCATACTGTTGATAATTCAATCAACTTTAAGAATCATGGATTTAATACAGGAGATCTAGTTCAGTATGCACCATCAAGTGGTAATGCAAGTCATGCACCTGTAGGACTTGGAATTACTACACGTTATCGTGTTTTGAAATTAGATAATGATAAATTTAGACTTGTTGATGTTGGTATAGGTGCAACAGATCCAAATTCAAACTTCTTAAGAAAAAATTTCCAAAGAATTTCTCAGGTATTTACTTCAAGTAATCATGAATTTTTCTATGAACCAATTGTAGTAAGAGTAGATGCAATTTATTCACCTGTATCTGCTGGTCGTACAGAGGGATTAGTTATAACACCTAAAATAAGAGGACAGTTGATAGATGGGTATTTACATGAACCCGGATCTAATTATGGATCTGAAATATTAAATTTTGAAAAGAAACCAAATATTAAAATTTTAAATGGTAAAGAGGCAGAATTAAGAGCGATAATTTTTGATGGAAAAATTATAGGATGTGATGTTATGTTTGGTGGTAAGGAATATACATCTGCACCAGACTTAGATTTAGTTGGTATCGGAACCGGAATAGGTGGAAAATTGAGAGCGGTTGTAACTGATGGTAAAATTACTGATGTTAAGGTTATCAATCCGGGTATCGGATATACAGTATCTCCAGATATTAAGGTAACACCTAATGGATCAGGATTTATAGTTGATTCTGCTGTGCGAAATTTGACTGTAAATAATCTTGTTCGATTTGGTGATGAGATATTATTAAGAGAAGCAGAAACAAATCTACAGTATTCAGTGGTTGGTTACTCAAATAAAATACAAACTGCCTTCTCCGATCTAGCAACAACACCTCAACTACACTCACCAATTATTGGATGGGCATATGATGGTAATCCAATATATGGCCCCTATGGATATTCAGAAGCAGATAATAATAACTCAATATCTAGAATTATAACATCTGGATATGATTTAGACATTACAGAAGTAATTAATAGACCACCAACCAGTAGTTTTAGTGCTGGATTCTTTATTGAAGATTATAAATTTACAAATTCTGGAGATTTAGATCAAAGTAACGGTAGATATTGTAAAACACCAGATTTTCCAAATGGAACTTACGCATATTTTGCAGGAATTAATACAACTACAACTCAACCAGAGTTTCCATATTTCATAGGTGACACATTTAGATCAGATCCTATTGATGATAATTTTTCATTAACGCAGTCAATTTTTGATTTTAATAATTCAAATTTAACTCGTAATTCACTTCCATACAAATTAGATGATGATAATGCTGATTACAATTTTGTAATAGAATCTTATGAAATAAATCAACAGACATCAATAATAGAATCAGTTACAAGTGGAAACATTAATGATTTTCAGATCGTCTCTGCCGGAAGTGATTTTAAAGTAGAAGACTCTTTAAATTTTGATAATTCAAATACTGAAGGTGGTGGTGCAGCAGCAAAAGTATCAAGTGTGCAGGGTAAAGAGGTTGATAATGTCACTGTGGGTATAACAACATACAATGATGTTGTTCTTGTACGTGGAGGAAATGGAACAGTTTCTGGATTTATTTCTACAACGCATACTTTAAATACAAGTGATACAGTTGTAATATCTGGTTTAACCACTAGTATTCCCAAACTCACAGGATCTCATAAAATAGGTGTAAGTTCCGAGAGCACTGTTTTATATAAAGATGTTCCAGCAAATGCCACAGCAGGTATAATAACTGATATCTATTTGGCAAGAATACCAAATTCAGTATCAGTTGGAAGTAGTATTGGAATTGGAACAGAAAAATTACTAGTATTAAATGTTTTTGAAGAAAGAAGTATTTTACGAGTAAAAAGAGGTATCGTAGGATCTGCTAACACTGCATCTCATGTTCTAGGATCATTAGTTCAAACTATACCACAAATAATTGATATTGAATCAACAAATATAGGAGAATTTGTATCTAAAAAGAATGATATTGTATATTTTAATCCTGCAGAGGCAGTTGGTGTCGCTGTTACATCAGGCAGAACTGTATCTATTGGAAAATCTTATACGATTGGTGAATTGGCACAAGTAATTTCAATTCCTGCAAAAGGTATATTCTTACCAAATCACCCGTTCAAAGATAATCAGGAAGTAATTCTTAGAAAACCATCCGGTGCAGCTACACAATTTACAATTGGTCTTGGTGATCGATTCCAAGTTGGTGCTGATTTTAATTTACCGTCCTCTGGAAATAGTCAAACTGTTTACATAAGAAAATTCTCTGATGATGTTGTAGGACTTGCTTTAACCGTCAATACAACTCCAGTATTTTTCAAAACTGGTAATTTTAACAATTTTGAATATTCAATCGAATCTAATTATCCTCAAGTTAAGGGTAAAGTGGAGAGAATTACTGTTAATGTTGGTATTGCAACTGTATCAGTGGGTTCTACATTACATGGACTTAAAAATAATGATAATATTGAACTCGAAGTACTATCAACACAAACAAAGGGTGTTGGTGCGGGTGCGACTTCTGTTGTAGTTAAATATAGTGCTCAAAATGATAAACTTTTAATAAATCCAACGATATTTACAAATTCATCAGTCAACACAAATTCAATTAATATTGCTAATCATGGATTCAAAACAGGTCAAAAATTATTCTATGATGGATCTCCAGCGACAGGTTTAACATCACAAAGAACTTATTTTGTTTACAAAACTGATGATAGTAACTTCCAGTTAGCAGAAACACGATATGATGTAATTAATGAACCTCCTAAAGTTGTAAACATTACTGCAAATAGTGGTGGAACACAAGAATTATCACTTGTCAATCCACCTTTAGAAATTGTAAGAAATGATAATTTATTATTTTATGTCTCTGATCCATCTTTGAGTGGATATAATTTAAATTTCTATTTCGATAAACAATTTAAAAATAGATTTGTATCTGCAGGATCAACAATTGATTTTGGAGTAACCGGTGTTGGAACTGTAGGTGTTGGTACAACTTCAACAGTCACCTTAAGATTTGATAAAACAAACCCAGAAAAAATATTTTATACACTTGAAAAAACAGGATTTATTAGCACATCTGATCCAGATGTAAAAGACGCATCATGTATCTCTTATATTGACAGTGAATATAGTGGAAACTATGTTGCATTTGGTGTAACAACAGGTGGATTTAACATATCCCTTAATGATGTTCCTGAACAAGGATCATATACAGCTGGTGCTGCAGCGACAATTACATATGACACCTCATCTTTAACTGCTACAGGTGGTATAAGTAAAATTAATTTAACATCAGGTGGGTTTGGATATAAAAATGTTCCCGGAGTTAGAAATGTTACATCTGTAAATGGAACGGGTGAAAATATTTTATGTTTATCCCAAAATATTAACAATATTAATACTGTCAGAATCACTGATCCCGGATTTGATTACCATTCAGATAAAACTTTGAGACCGGAAGCTAGACTTTCTCCAACTGTTACATTAATAAATTCAGATTCAATAACAAATATAACAATATCTGATGGAGGATCAAATTATACTGATGCTCCTGATCTTGTGATTGTTGATCCAGATACAGGAAAATTAACTGCAGATCAAGGTGTAATTCAATTAAAATTATCCGCAAGTTCTTTAGGAGATGTAAATATTTTAGAATCACCAAGAGGACTTACATCTAAACCTCAAATTTTAAGAACAATCAATAATACCAATGGATACAGAGTTACTGAAGTTGAGAGTAGTAACAGTGGTATTGTTACATGTGTGCTTAAAACACCTATTAATGGATTTGCGACTCCACAATTTACTGCTGGAGAACAGATTTTTGTTGAAAATATAGGTATTGGGACAATTGGTGATGGGTTAAACTCAGCTGATAATGGATTTGTGTTCTTTGATGTGGTTGAGTATAATAATACTGATCCAGCGATTGTTAAATTTGAATTACCTAAGACTGCCACTAATCCCGGAATAGCTGCATCTACCCAAAATTTTGCAACAATAATTAAATTTAATGATTATCCTAAATTCACAGTTACTCAAAGAACTTCAGAATTTAGAACTGGAGAAAAATTAGCAGTCAAAGTTAATAATGTTTTCATTAGTACTGGTTTAATAGTTATTGATAATCGTCCTGACGAATTTATAAAAATAGAGGGAAGATATGAAGTTATTGTTGGTGATGTAATTCGTGGAGAAAATTCTGGAACTATCGCGACTATAAACTCAATTGTCAATAATAAGGGAAGATTCACCATTGATTACTCATTAAGGCAAGATAAAGGATGGAATGATGAGATTGGTAGATTGAGTGAAGATTTCATGGTTCTAGCAGATAATGACTATCATCAAAACTTATCATACACAATTCAAAGTCCTAAAACCTTTGATGAGATAATCGATCCAGTAAATAGATTACTTCATACAAGTGGACTTAAAAACTTCGCTGATACTGGTATATCATCAAGAGCAAGTGTTGGAATTGCAATAACAAATGCAACTGTGGTTTCAGCAGATGTTATCACAGAGCAAAGAGTAGATGCTATTAATAATTTTGATCTTGGTAGAGATATTGACACGATTTCAAATGGATCAAAATCTAAATTTATTCAACTTGTAAATACAAAATTAGCAAATTTCGTTAGATGTAACACTAATAGAGTTTTAAAAATAGATGATATTAGTAATGAATTTTCTGATAGTGAAGCAAATTTAACTGGAAATGTATCTATTCCTATTCAAGAGACTTTTGCTAGATTTTTAATACAATCTAGAAACATTAGTAATGGTGAAATTCAAGTAGATGATGTTGTAATATTTAATGATAATACAGATACGTTTACATTTGAAAAAAATAGTATAGTATCAACTGCATCAACCATAGTTGAAGTTCAGGGAAAAACGGTTAATGGAAGTAGAAATTTAGTTATTTCACCACTTGATCCAAACAATGATGATATTGATATTAAAGTTTATAAAAATAGTTTTAATGAACAAAATCTTAGAAGTGGAACTCAGTCAATTGGATTTGTCAATTTAGTAGGTTTATCAACAGTTGTTAGTGTTGGAACTACAGCAGAACCAATCGCAGTTGGATCTACTACATCTGTAGACGCTTTCTATGCCACAATAGAAGTGGTCAATACAGATTCAGGTGAGAAGAATCATGTTGACATATATGCTACTCATGATGGCACAGATTCATTCTACAGTGAATATTATGCCGATACATCATCTAATAATAATTTCTCATCAAATTTCATTGGAACATTTAGATCAAGAATTCATAATAACGTATTAAGTCTTGATTTTGATAATTCTGTTGGAGTAGCATCTACTGTTAGAATTAATGCAAAAGTTATTGGATTTAATACTACAGGTGGAAACGATGTCTTCAGATTTAAAGATAATGCTCAACCTGCAGGTGCAGAAAGAACAATTAACCTAAGATCTGGAATCACCACAAGAACAAACACTGCAAACTTTATTTCATTAGATAAAAACAATTTCAGTGCTGTTAAGAGTGTTGTTAGAATTAAATCTGCAACAGCAAGTGCAGTGCATCAAGTTTTAGCAATACATGATGGAACAGATACTCATACAATTCATTATCCATTCATTTCAATTGGAAGCACATCCGGAATAGGTACATTCTCATCTAATTTAACAGCATCTAATTTTGTTGTTAAATTCCATCCAGATTCAGGAACCGGAAGTCATACAGTTCAACATTTTAGTGAAGAGATTTACAGAGACATTGACATACTTAATACTCCACCAACATTAGGTTATGGTCGTGTGAACGAATCTTTAACTGCGTTCCAATATAATGCTGTTAACGGTATTAGATCAAACAAAAAACAATTCACACTAAAGCATAATACAATTCCAATTTATGAAAAAGGTTTTGATCCAGAAGACACTTCAAAACTGAATAGATCTACAGGAGTATTCACTATTCCTAATCATTTCTTCTCAGAAAATGAAGAATTAATTTACACTCCATTATCAACATTTGCTGGAGTTGGTGCAACTGCGTTACAAATGTCTGGTGGATCGGATTTACCTACAACTGTATTTGTCAAAAAAATAGACAATAGTTCATTTAAATTGGCAACATCAAGTGGTGGATCTGCAGTAACATTTACATCTGTTGGTGCTGGTAATTCGCATCGATTAACGATGGCCAAACGCACCGAGAAGAGTGTTCTTGTCATTGATGGTATCATTCAATCACCGATGTCATTTACTCCTGTTACAACTACTTTAGTAAACAATGCAGGTAGTGGTATATCAACTACAACAACTGATTTTTGTGTTAACTCCACTGCAGATATAAACCTTGGAGATCATCTCAAGTTCTCTGATGAGTTTATGCTTGTAACCTCTGTTGGTATAGCAACAACTACAACAGGGCCTGTATCTGGTATTGGTACATTTAATATTATTGGTGTTGACAGGGGAGCACTCGGAACACTTGCTGCTTCTCATAATAATTCTTCTGTTGGTAGAGTATTCTCTGGATCGTTTAACATAATTGGATCTGATGTATTCTTTACAAATGCACCTAGAGGAACGAATAATATTGCAAGAAATTTATCCAACCTTGAGACACCACGATCAGTTTTCCAAGGTAGAACATATCTAAGAAAAACCTATACTAATAATCGAATATTTGATGATATATCGACAGAATTTACTGGTGTTGGTGCTACATTTAGAATGAAAGTTGGTGGTGCCAATACGACTGGTATAAGCACTGGTAGTTCATTAGTTTTGATAAATGGTATTTTCCAAAAACCAACAACTGAAAATAATTTAAGTAATAATTATGTTTTTGTTGGAGTTGGAACTACAGCACAAGATATTGAATTTACAGGTATCTCATCTTTTGGTACTAATAATCAAATTATCAGTGAAGCAGATGTAAATCAAAACAGACTTCCAAGAGGTGGTAAAGTTGTTTCATTAGGATCAACTGGTGGTCTAGGAGTTGCTCCATTAGTCGGTGCTGCTGTCACTGGTGTATTAAATCAATTTGGTGTTATTACATCAGTGGGTATAGGATCAACAGTATATAATCAGTCCGTATCTCCCTCAAGACCTCCCGAAACATTAACATTTGGTTCTGGATATCGACCAGTTGGTGGCACAGTTGCAATTGGTATTACCGATTTAGCATACGAACATAGGTTTGTGAGTGCTGGTGTTGGATCAATAAGGACAAATGCATCAGGAAGTAATATTTTTGCTGCAACACAAAGGACTGCTACAGATGCAACTTATATCTCACATACAGGTCTACTAACATTAACCATAGGTAGTGGTCACGGATTGAGTGTTGGTAACTTTGTTGGTATTGATACAGGAAGTCTTGTATTCACATGTTCAAGAGATGATTTTGCGTCAAATCATGCATATCCTCGTGCACTCTCTAAAACCACAGGATTACCTGATCCAATTGCTGGTATTGCAACTATTATCACTGCGGTTACAACAAATACTATTACTGCTTTTATTGGATTTGGTGGAGGAGCAGGTACCGGTGCTTCAGCAACTGGAAATATTGGTATAGGTGGAACATTAGATATTAATATTGGTGCAGGTGGTACAAATTACGTTAACCCAAGATTCCAATTCCCACAACCAAATTATGAAAATATGGAAATAATGGGTGTGTCAAGAGATGGTATCGCATCCACTGTAACTGGATCAAATCTATTAGTTACATTAAATGTAGGTGCGAGTTCTACTGTAGGCATAGGATCTACATTATTTGAAATAACATCCTTTGAAATTGCTAGGGATGGATATGCATTTAAACGTGGAGATAAAATCAAACCAGTTGGATTAGTTACCGCAAGAGGAGCAAATCTTGAGGATTATATTTTAGAAGTAACAGAGATTTATAATGATAAATTTACTTCATGGGATTTTGGTGAATTTGATTTTATAGATCCGATTGTTAATTTACAAGATGGTGAAAGGACAAGATTCCCACTAAGAGTAAATGGTGAACTATTAAGTTTCGATGTCGGACAAACTGTTGATTCTCAACAGATTGATATGAACGCATTGTTAATAATATATGTTAATAATGTCTTACAAAATCCCGGTGAAGCATATTCATTCGGTGGTGGAACTACATTTGAATTTACTACAGCACCTGAACAAAATGATGATATAGCAATATTCTTCTACAAGGGAACCGCTTCAGAGGATATTGAGGAAGTAAATGTAGTCGAAACTATTAAAAATGGTGATGTTGTAAGATTACAAGCAAATGATGATACAAGTATTCTTACAAATCAAAATACTAGAAGATTAATCGATTTAGAACAGAGAAAAAGAACAGTATCTGGTATCACTACCACTGATACTCTTGAAACTGAAATCTATACTGGTGTTGGAATTAATGACTCTGCTACGAATAAACCACTTACATGGATTAAACAAAAAGAGGATAAGGTTGTAAATGGAATAGTCGTTTCAAAAGCAAGAGATTCCATTGAACCATTAATATATCCAACAGCAAGAATCATAGGTGACATTGGCGCAGGAACAACAAACAAAATATATGTCGATGATGCTAACTTCTTCCAGTATGAGGCAAATGAGGACTCTGCAGTTAATGACATAAACTTTGATGGTTTAATTGTAAATGACACAAATCCAATATCTGCATCATTTACAGCCACTGTATCAACTGCTGGAACTATTTCAGCAATAGCAGTTGTTGATGGAGGAAGTGGATACGTGGGTAATTCAACTTCTGTTCATATTTCACAACCACCAGTTCCAATGAAAGTATCTCCTGTAGCAACTGGAATTGGATCTACTGCTATTGCAACAGCAAATATTACAAACGGAACGATTACATCAGTCACAATAAACAGTGGCGGTATTGGATATTCAACTTCAGTAACACCAAAAGTTATTGCATTCGCTCATAAACCAGTAACTGAATTAATTGAGTCTATTGATACTTCAAGTGCTGATTTTGCTGGATTCTCTGGAATTGTAACTGGTATTTCAACAGTTATGATAGGGTCAACTATGGGACTTAAGTTTGGTTTATCAAGATCTGGTGCATTTACTAATCTTAAAGAAACTATGCCAATCTATATCTCCGATACATCAGTTGGTCATGGAGTTACCAGTTTGAATGAGAGTGGTGTAGATACAGATGTTGTTGCAATAGGTAAAACGTTTGTTGATAATGTTTACATGATTAAAAATATTAATAGACACTCGAATGCTGCAGAGATTGAAGTTAATGTTCATTCAGGAATTAATACTAATGGTATTGATTTAGCAAAAACTAATTTACCATTCACTATCACATTTGGAAGTGTTGGATCTGGAAACACATCATACATAACCAGTGGAAAACATAGAGGTGAATTTAGCACACAACCTACTTTATCAAATGTGCATAATCCAACAATATATGTTGAAAAAGGTGATGTATTGAGTATAGTAAATAGCACTGGTGGACACGCATTTACACTTAAGAGAATATTAGGTGGATCAAACTTCACATCTGGAGTAACAGGATCTGGAGCAGGTACACTTGTTTTTGATACTGCACAAATTGGAACAGGTAGCACTTCGTTCTTCTATCAGTGTACAAATCATCCAAACGCGATGTATGGGCAAATTATTGTTAAAGATATAGAAAAGGGTAAGTTTTCTTTTGGAGTTCTAACACCTGCATCTGGAAATTTTGTAAGAAATAATCCTATCGCAATTGGAATTACTGGAAACACTGTAATTGCAGGTGAAGGACTCGGTATTTCAACATATCCAACTATCCAAAGACGAGGTTTTGGTTTCCGTGATAGTGGTGCGATAAAGAGGTCTCATACACCATGACGATTTCCTGTATAAATATAGAAAAAAACATATAATAATGCCAGCAATTGTTACAGACCAATTCAGAATATTAAATGCAAGTAATTTTGTTGCAGGAGTTTCTTCGTCTACCAATTCATATTACATTTCTCTAGGTTTACCTAATCCTCAACCAGCATCAGTTGGTTTTGGAAGGGCAAATAATTGGAATACTGCTACTCCAAATCCAGTAGATAGTTTTTCAGATATTGGACATGTCGGTGATACAACACAATTTGGTAAGAGAGTTACAGAAGCAAATGTGAGAAGATTAGTTCGTCGAATTGATTGGACTAAAGGAATTAAGTACGATATGTATCGTCAAGATTACAGCACAACAAATAGTGCTCCAAATAGTGGGGCAACACGTTTATATGCTGCAAACTACTATGTGATGAATAGTAATTTTAACGTTTATATTTGTATCGAGAATGGATCATCAGGGATAAATACCACAGGTAATGCGTCTGAGGATGAACCAACATTTACTGATCTAGAACCATCAAAGGCTGGAGAAAGTCAAGATGGATATGTTTGGAAATACCTGTTTACTGTAAATCCAAGTGATATCATAAAATTTGACTCGACTGATTTTATTGCTCTACCAAATAATTGGAATACAAGCACTGATGCACAAATACAAGCAGTTCGTGAAAATGGTGATTCAGATATAAACAATAACCAAATCAAAACTGTCTATATTGCCGATCAAGGAGATAATTATACTACGACTGGTGGAGAATTTAATATATTAGGTGACGGAACTGGTGGAAAAGTTGTTGTTGAAGTTTCTGGTAAAAAAATAACTAAATGCACAGTTTCAAATGGTGGTAAAGGGTATACTTATGGAGTTGTTGATTTAGGAACAATTAATAGTGGTGCGGTTGCTGGAAGCACCCCTGCTAAATTGATTCCAATCATTCCACCTTCAAAAGGACATGGATTTGATTTGTATAAAGAACTTGGAGCAGATCGTGTTCTTGTTTATGCACGATTTGATGATTCTACAAAAGATTTTCCAATCGATGCTGAGTTTGCACAAGTTTCATTAGTTAAAAATCCAACATCCTTTGGAACAACTTCAATTTATACAGGCAGTACCTTCTCTGCTTTGAAATCAATTAAATTCTCAACAATAGCAGGAACACCAGCAGTTGGTGGAATTTTACAACAAACTGTAGGAACAGGGCAAACTGCATTTGGATATATTAGTTCATATGATAGTGATGTGAATGTGATTAAATATATTCAAGATAGATCATTATATTTTGGTAATAGAAATGATCAAACTGATTATGCAAACGTAACTAATGGGTCGCAGCAATTTGATTTTGTATCTACTACAAGTCAAGTTGCGTTTCCCGGAGGAAGTGGATCAGTTGAAACTACATTTAGTTCAGGTATCACAACTGATGTGAACAATAACAATGTTGCTTTAGGTGTTTCATTCACGAGTGGTCTTGCTTCACCTGAGATAAATAAAGGGTCAGGTGATTTATTATACATTGACAATAGAGCAAAAATCTCAAGAAATTTGAGACAAAAGGAAGACATTAAAATTATTCTGGAATTTTAAAAAATGCCACAAAAAACGAATTTAAATATAAGTCCATATTACGACGATTTTTCCAAGGATAATCAGTTTTATAGAGTTCTGTTCAATCCGGGTAGACCAGTACAAGCTCGTGAATTGACGACTTTACAATCAATACTACAGGATCAAGTTGAGTCATTCGGTAGTCATATGTTTAAAGAGGGATCAATGGTTATCCCCGGAAATTCAAGTTATGACTATGAATATTATTCAATTAAATTGCAAAGTGATCATTTAGGTGTTCCTGTATCTTTGTATGTTGATAATTTAAAAGGAAAAACATTAAAAGGGCAAGATACTGGCATAAGGATAAAAGTTGATAACTATGCACTTCCTGAAGATTCGAGTGAGATTACTGATTTAACACTATTTGTCAAATATATCGATTCTGGTGATACAAATGAAGTATCATTCATGGCAGATGGAGAAAATTTAATTTTAGAAGAGACATTCATATATGGTAATACACAAATAACCGCTGGAGAGACAGTTGCATCTCTAATAGATCAAGATGCATCTAAAGTAGGATCAGCAGTTTCTATCGCTGATGGTGTGTTCTTTATACGTGGTCATTTTGTAAATGTTTCTGCTGATAAAATTGTTCTTGATCCATATTCAAACGTACCAAATTATAGAGTTGGACTTTTTATTGAAGAGGAAATAGTTCAAGCGAAGGATGATTCCTCATTATTTGATAATGCACGAGGATTCTCTAACTTTGCAGCACCCGGTGCAGATAGATTAAAAATAAAAACCACTCTAACAAAAAAACCATTAACAGACTACAATGATAAGAATTTTATTGAATTAATTCGTCTTGATGATGGACAACTTAAGAAAAATGAACAAAAACCAGATTATGCATTAATAAAAGACTATTTTGCAAAAAGAACTTATGAAGAATCTGGAAATTATTCAGTTGGCAATTTCAAAGTTGAAGTTGCAGAATGTTTGAATGATGGTGTATCAAATGAAGGAGTATATTTATCAAACGAAAAGACAGATCAAAGAAATACTCCCGAAGAACCTTTAATGTGTGTAAAGGTATCACCCGGAAAAGCATATGTTAGAGGTCATGATATAGAAAAATCTGGAACATCGGTCATTGATGTTGATAAACCAAGAGATAAAGAAGAATTTAAAGATGCTAAAGTTAATTTTAAACTTGGAACTTTATTCAAATTAAATAATGTTCACGGAACACCAGTATTAGGATTAAACAATAATCTTGCAAATTCAACTATTTCTTTGAGATCTCAAAGAAAGGGTACTGGTACTAATCCAACTCCTAATGGCAGTGAAATTGGTAGAGCAAGGACATACGCATTTGAAAATACTGATGCTGCTTTCAAAGATGCAACAACTCAATTTGATCTTTACTTATATGATGTTCAATTATATACACGTTTAACAGTAAATGTTGCATTATCTAATGCTGAACTACCTGTTACTAGTTTCGTTGAGGGATTAAGTAGTGGTGCAACAGGATTTGCAACATCACAAGGTGGTGGATTAGCATTTATTAATTTAGATCAAGTATCAGGAACATTTATTGTAGGTGAAAAAATTAGAATAAATGGTGATGATTCATTAATTAGATCCGTTACAACTGTTCAAAAATTTGGTCTTGAGGACATAAAGTCAGTTCATCAAGAAGATACATTCATATCAGGTGCTGATTTTTCTGGTGATTTAGTATTACAATCAAAAGTTATAAAGGAATTAGGAATTGGAGATGAAGTTAACATAAGTGCATCAAGTGTATTAACATGTGCTGGTAAGACATTTGGATCTTTAAAGGTAAATGATATCATTATTATTAACTTAACTACAGACGCATCACCAAGATTCAATCGAGTTAGTGCTATTTCTCCTGATCTTAAATCAGTTACATTAGCAGCGACAAATACTGTAACAGGTGTTAATATTGGAACTGCACTGGCAAGTGTTTCACCAACAGGTGTTCATGTTGCTCGTCCACAAATATTTTTGAATGATACTGGATTATATGCTGAACTTCAAAAGAAAAATGTTTCTGATGTATCATTAGCACAATCCAAATTATTAATTAAATCACAGGTTGAAAAAAGTGCATCTTCTAATACTTTAACTGTAAGTGTTTCTGATTTAACAGATGTAACGAGTGCATCTTTTGTACCGTATGATGGTGATCGTTATAGTATATCTAAAAAGACAGCATCTGATACCACTCATCAGGTACTAGAAGAAAGTCAAGTGGTAATGGGTGCTAATAATCAGTCAATTACATTCAATAATATTTCAAATGGTGCAAAAGTTGTTAATGTAACTCTTGAAAAAGATATTATTTCACAAAAAACTAAAAATGTTTCTAGAAGTAATAGTTTAATAGTAAATGATTCAAATCAAGTCGGTATAGCAACTAATGGTTTAACTCACAGTAAAGCTTATGGATTAAGAGTTCAAGATAAGGAAATATCTTTAAATACACCAGATGTCTTTAATGTTGTTGGTATATTTGAATCAGTCAATTTAGCTGATCCAGTATTAGACAAGTTAGTTTTTGTGAGTGGTTTATCATTAAATACGAATACAGTTTTGGGTGAAAAAATTAAAGGTGCAACAAGTGGTGCTGTTGCGGTTTTGGTAGGGCAAACAAGTGCCACAACTGTTGAAATTGTAAGACTCACTCAATCAAAATTTATTATTGGTGAATCTATAACGTTTGAGGAATCAAGCATAACTACAAATCTACAAGGAACTATTGCAGGTTTATTTTTAAATGTTACATCAAATTATGTTCTTGATGATGGTCAAAGAGATGAATATGCTGATTATTCTCGTATTGTAAGAAAAGATGGTGCAACAGTTCCATCAAGAAGAATAAGAGTTATTTTCGATAAATTTACAGTTCCTGCTAATGATACTGGTGATGTATTTGCAGTAGGATCATATTCTGCAAATAATTTTAAAGATGTTCCATTACTTAGAAATGGATTAAGAGCGAGTGATACCTTAGATTTTAGACCAAGAGTTGCTGATCACACTGGAAGTGCATCACCTTTTGCTTTTGGATCAAGAGTATTCAGCACTTCAGGTACTAATCCAACATTAGTTCCTGCACCAAACGAGTCATCAACTCTTGATTTTAAATTCTATCTACCTAGAATTGACAAATTAATTTTAGATGCAGGTGATCCCACAGGGAATGCTTACACACAAGGTGAATTTCAAATTATTAAAGGTGTTTCATCTCAGAATCCTGTCGTCCCAGATGACGTAGAAACTGCAATGACGATCGGAACTATTGAAGTTCCTGCATATCTCTATAATACTAAAGATGCTGTAATTACACTTATAGATAATCGTCGTTACACGATGAGAGATATTGGTGGTTTAGAAGATAGAATTGAATCTCTTGAAAAACTCACATCCTTATCATTACTTGAATTGGATACAAAAGCACTTCAAATACAAGATGCTGATGGATTATCAAGATTTAAAACAGGATTTTTTGTAGATGATTTTAAAGATACTAATTTATTAGATCGTAATAATCCTGATTGTAAGTGTGATATAATTGCAAGTGCACAAAATTTAGTAACTCCCACTGATTTTTACACAGTCAAACCTGAATTAGCTCTTGATAATTCTTTGAATCCAAGCACTGCTGATTTTTCAGATAATTTGGCACTTTTAGATTCTGGAGTTAGAAAAACTGGAGATTTAATTACACTTGATTATGATGAAGTAACCATGTTGGAGCAACCTCTTGCTTCACGAGTTGAAAATGTAAACCCATTTAATATCGTCACTTTTAGAGGAAGAATGATATTAAATCCAGCAGCGGATACTTGGACACGAAATGTTATATTAGATAATGGAACAAGAACTGTATTAGGTGATGTTGAGGAAACATTTACAAATGATCGTATAGTAAGTAGCGAACCTGACACACACATTAGATCTCGAAATGTAGCTTTTGATGCAAGTGGTGTTAAACCCACTACAAGATTTTATGCATTCTTTGATAGTGCCTCTGGTATTGATGTTATTCCAAAATTGATTGAAGTATCAATGGATTCTGGTTCTTTTGATATTAATGAAACTATTGAAGGATTTGATGGTGCAGATCGTGTATTTGCAGCGAGATCATGTGCACCAAATCATAAAACAGGAAGTATAAGTTCTCCAACTACAGTTTATACTAATAATCCATATAATTCTGCACTTACTTTACCGAGTTTATATTCATCTTCATCAACTGTTTTGAATATTGATATTGCTGGATTGGTAGAAGAAGCACAGGGTAGATTTTTTGGTTATATTGAAACAGGTCTTAAATTAGTTGGAAGCACAAGTGGTGCAACTGCTACAGTTTCTAATATACGATTGATATCTGATAGTGTAGGTGATTTGAAAGGATCATTCTTCTTCCGTGATCCCTTGGGAACACCAGTCCCACAGTTAAGATTTGAAAATGGCACAAAAACATTTAAGTTGACATCAAGTTCAGATAATGGAAGACCATTACTTGGTGATCCATCCATAAGTGAAGTTGAGCAGGTATATCGTACAAGCGGTCAAGTAGATACATTTAGACAATCAACAGTTGTTGTTCGTATTCCACCACCACCCCCACAACCAGTTGTTTTCAATATTACTAATGAATTCATTACAAATGAAATTACTAATGTAACTAACGTCACTGAAGTAACAAATGTTACTAATGTAACTAATAATATTACTAATGTTAGAAATGTTACAGAGGTTATTAGAAGAAGAAGGCATGTATTTGATGATGACCCTCTCGCACAGTCATTTACTGTAGATGGAACTGGTGCATTTTTAACAGCTGTTGATTTATATTTCAGATCAAAGGATGTAAAAGAACAGTTAACAATTCAAGTTAGAACTGTTGAATTGGGTACTCCCACTCTGATTCTACTTCAAGATTTTGCTCAAGTTGTTTTAGAACCATCTCAAGTTAATGTATCTGAGGATGCCTCTGTACCGACTAAAGTTACATTCCCATCACCAATTTACCTTGAAGGTGGGCAGCAATACGCTGTGGTTCTTCTGGCTCCTTCTAGTAACAACTATGAAGCATGGTTAGGAAGAATGGGTGAACCAACAATTGAAACTCAAAGTTTACCTGATGCTGAGAGTATTGTTATTTCTAAACAGTATATTGGTGGTAGTTTATTTAAGTCACAAAACGGTTCAATTTGGACTGCAAGTCAATTTGAGGATCTTAAATTTAAATTATATAAGGCAGACTTCTCTAAATCGAGAGATGCCGAAGTCATTTTCTATAATCCAGAATTGAATTATGAAAGTAGTTTAGTTCCAACTTTAAAAAATAATGCAATCAGAACTTTACCAAGAAAGATGAAGGTGAAGATTGATACAGGTGCTACAGCATCTGAAATTGCGGTTGGTAAGAGAATTGCTGCAGGTATTGCTGGTATTCATACAACACCAAATGGAATTGTTGAAAGACTTGGTGGTGTTGTTTCTGCTGAATCACTTGAAGCAGGTGGATCTGGATATAAGGCGAGTCTCTCTGGTCAAACTGTAAGCACATTCAATGTCACTGGTGGTGGAACAGGATTAACATTAAATGTAAGTTCTGGATCAGATGGAGTTATAACAGGTGCAGCAATAAATGCTGCTGGAACTGGTTATTCTGTTGGTGATTTGGTTGGTATTGTAACATCTACTCTTGGTGCTGGACAACAATCTGGATCTGGAGCATTATTCTCTATTGATTCTATTTCTGCAACTGATACTTTGTATCTTACAAACGTTCAGGGACAGACATTTTCAAACAATGCTGCGCTTCTCCATCATAATGGAACTCAATTTGTTGCTTTAACAGGAAACAAACAAGTTGATGGAACTGTAAATACTTCAATTGACGCACTTCATGCTGGAAATGTAATCGAGATTACTCAATACAATCATGGTATGCACTCTGGAAATAATAAATTAGAAATTTCTAATGTTTTACCAACAACTTCTCCAGTGATATTAAATGCTGCTGTAGGTTTATCTACATCTATAGCATTACTCGATGATCCTGCAAGCGGAGGAAATGCAACAGCATCATTCGCTGAGTTTGAAGGAAAACCTGCTACAACTGGATTTGTAAAAATTAATAATGAAATCATGAAATATGCTTCAATTGATTCTAATAACGAATCACTGTTTATTTCAGAGAGAGGCATAAGTGGAACAGCGATTCGTGAGCATCCAAAAGGAAGTTTAGTTTACAAGTATGAATTTAATGGATTCTCACTAACAGGTATCAATACTGATCATCAATTGCCTTCAACATCACTACTCAGGACTGAGAGTGATATTGATAAGTATTATATTGAGATTCCTAGAAGTGCAGGTAGAATAACTGGTGATGATATGATGAATTTCTTTGACGATTCATTTGGTGGTGGAAGAGAAATATTTGTATCACAAAATATTCAATTCAATCAAATATATCCTTTGATAAATCATATTACACCGGGACAAACTGCATTATCTGCTCGTACTAGAACTGTTAGTGGTACAAGTGCTGGAGGAAATGAAGTATCATTCCTTGATCAAGGATTTGAAAATATTCAATTAAACGCAATAAACCCTCTTAGCACTCCAAGATTAGTTGCATCTCCTATAAATGAAACAGCAAGATTATCTGATCTTCCATTAAATAGATCAAATACAATATCAATTAGACTGTTATCCGGTGATCCCAACTTATCACCTGTGATTGATACTATGAATAGTTCAATCAATTATATAAGAAATAGATTGAATAATCCAATAGGAGATTATGCGTTAGATCCAAGAGTAAAATTAAATTCAAATGATCCACACGCAGGAGTTTATATCTCTAATCGTGTTGACTTGAAACAACCCGCAACTTCACTTCAGGTATTGATAAGTGCACAAAGGTCTGAATCATCTGATTTCAGAGTTTTGTATAAATTATTCAATTCTGAAATTAGTGAAGGAGAACAATCATATGACTTGTTCCCCGGTTTTGATAATTTACTTGATACAGATGGTGATGGTTTTGGTGATCAGGTTATAAATGCTGCTAGAAATAGTGGTAGACCAGATGCCAAGGTTGGATCGAGCACAGATGGTGAATTTTTAGAATATCAGTTTACTGCTGATAATCTATCAGAATTTACTGGATTTGTAATAAAAGTGGTGTTTAGTGGCACAAATGAAGCAGAAGCACCAAGATTAAATGATCTACGAGCAATTGCGTTGGCATGATACGAGTAGAAGGACATAAACATCTTTATCGTGATGAAAAAACAGGTGCAATCGTTAATTGCGATACGTCTGGTTATATGAGATATAAAAAGATGAAAAACAAAAAATTAACTGAGAAATCGGAAATAGATGCTCTCAAATCTGAGATAGATACTCTCAAGAGACTTCTGAACGAACTAATTATAAATAAACTATAGATCATACTATATTATTGCATAAATGGCAGTATATGTTAGCAATCTTGTAATCAATACAGGTGCTACTTTCACACAAACGTTTTCTTTAGAAAATATAACATCTAATGATGCATTAGACCTTAGTGGGTTTACTGCAATGTCACAGATGAGAAAACATGCAGGAAGCACAGGTATCGCAGCAACTTTTACAGCATCAATTCAAAATGCTGAAAATGGTGTTGTGCAAGTTGGTTTAACAAGTGTTACTACTGCTACTTTAAAACCCGGAAGGTATGTTTATGACGTAATCGTTTCCGATAGTGTAGGTGAAGTAACGAGAGTTGTTGAAGGATCTGTTTTAGTAAGACAAGGAGTGACCCGTTAATGGCAAACATTAAAGTCCGTGTAGGGCAACAAAATGCAACCAAAGTTGTATCCTCATTAGCAGGAAACGTAAGTGGATCTCTTGCAGGTCTTAGTGACACGGAAATCAATAACCCACAAAATGGAATGGTTTTAGTTTTCAATTCAGCAACACAAAAATTTGAAGCAACTTTAACATTAACACCCGGATCGACACAAAATTTGGATATCAATGGAGGTAACTTTTAAAAATGGCTAGTATTATACGAGTAAAAAGATCTACGGGTACTACAGCTCCCGGAAGTCTTCAGTTCGGTGAACTTGGTCTAACAATCGGTACTGGTACTCAGGCAAACAAAGGAGAAAGACTTTTTGTTGGTGATAACTCAGGCAACGTTGATGTTGTTGGTGGTCGTTACTTTACCGACTTGATGGTTCATGCACCGGGAACAGTTGCTTCAGTATCAAACCCAACGACTGCTGCAAATGGATTTGTTGCAATATTAGATCAAAACAGAAAGGTTGATTTATGGAATGTAGATAATTTAACTTTAGATGGAAACACATTTTCATCCACTAACACGAACGGAGATATAAACATTGATCCAAATGGGTCAGGAGAGATTGTCATACCAGATGATACTTTCTTAACTTTTGGTACAGGTAAAGATTCAAAAATTGAATATGATGAGAATGGCACAGACCAACTAACCTTCACAGGTGCGGATGTAAGAATTAATGTTGCAACTCAATCGAACGATAAAGACACCGGTGCTTTAATTGTTGAAGGTGGTGTTGGTATTGAGAAAAACTTAAATGTTGGTGGAAATTTAAATATCATTGGTATTGTAACCTTTAGTGATCATATCAGACTTCCTGATAATAAAGAACTCCGCATGGGTGATGATAATGATTTTAGGTTATATCATAATGGAAATCATTCATTTATCGATAGAGCATCTGGTGGAACTGGAGATATCTTTGTAAGATTGGGAACTGATAATGCTATTATCGCAAAAACAGATAATGCTGTTGAATTGTATTTTGATAATGCAAAAAAATTAGCTACCCGTATAGATGGAGTTGAGGTAACAGGAACAACTGACACAGATAACTTAGTTGTATCAGGAGTTGCCACAGTCGCATCAGCAAAGATATCAGATTTAACAAACAATCGTATTGTTCTTGCTGGAACTGATGGTGAACTTGAAGATGATGCAAACTTAACGTTTGATGGATCTCAACTTTCAGTTGTTGGTATCATTACCCACGTTGGTAAGATGGTCAACACAGGTGGTATTGAGATTGATAGTGTTGGTATTTCATCAAATATAATATCTACAAGAGCCGGTGCTGGTGATCAATTATTCATCGATCCATTTCCGACTGGTGGAAGTAGTGAAGGAACAGTTATCATCAAAGGTGATTTACAGGTTGATGGAACAACAACCACAGTCAACTCAACTACTGCAACTGTTAATGATCCAATCATGCGTGTTGGTGATGTAACAAGTATTAGAACTGTTATGGCAACAGTATCCAGTGGTGCTAATACTATCGTTGTAGATTCAGTCACAGGATTACAAACTGATGATATTGTTACAGCAACAGGAATTCCCGGTAATACAACAATTAGTTCAATAAACACTGGAACTAAAACTCTAACCATCAGTAATAATACTACAGCTGGAATTTCTACAACAACACAATTAACAGTTACCCACGCGAAGGATACTAATACTGACAGAGGTATCTCATTCAACTATAATACAAGTTCTGGAACAGCCAATAATAAACTTGGTTTCTTTGGAATGGATGATAGTATAGCAGGTGCAGATGGAAGTAGAGTATGGACATATGTACCAGATGCAACTAATACTGCTGAAGTTATTTCGGGAACAAAGGGTTATCTTGATATTAAAGGTATTTACTATCAGTCTGGTGATTTCTCAACTCATGGTGTTGTATATTTCGATAGCACTGGATTACAGAACTCAACCACTGCACCAAGTGCTGCTACATTTACCTCTACTCAACTCTTAACAGCAGTTACAGAGATTGCGATTACTTTAGGTAGTGCACAAGCAGTTACTGCTGGTGATTTAGTAACACAAGCAGGTGGTGGATCACAACAAGGTGTCGTTAAAACTACATCTAACTCAACCACAGTTACATTGATTGGTGTAACTGGAACATTTAATACTTCTGCTGATTTGATATTAAATGGAACCGGCACTGGTAAAACACCTACCAATGTCTCGACTACATACACTAGTAAACCCACATGGACAACGACGATCGATGGGGGTACGTTCTAGCCTAAAAAATTATGAATTCACAAAATAATGATGTTGATGTTAACACTTTGATTAAAATTTATAATCAAAAAATATCAACACTTACTAACCAAAATATACTTTTGGAAGCAAAATTGACAACTGTAATGACAGACTTTAATGATGAAAAAACAAAATTGGCCGCACAAGCACTTGAATGGCAAGAAAAATACGAAAACTTAGCATCTGAGGTAGAAGCAGAATAATGGCAAAACCATCCACCAGACAAGGATTAATCGATTATGCACTTAGGAAACTAGGTGCACCTGTGCTGGAAATTAATATTGATGATGATCAAATTGATGATTTGGTGGATGATGCTATTCAATTATTCAATGAAAGACACTTTGATGGTGTCGAAAGAATGTATTTAAAATATAGATTCACTCAAAATGATATTGATAGAGGAAAGGCACATAATCAAGATGGATCTACAAATACAGTTGGTTTAGCAGCGACCACAGGAACATCAACAAATATCATAGGTTATGGTACAACAACTTCACAGTTTGTTGAGACAAGTAATTTTATCCAAGTTCCTGAAAGTGTTATTGGTATAGAAAAGATTTTTAAGTTTGATACGAGTTCGATATCCGGTGGAATGTTCAGTATCAAGTATCAGTTATTTTTAAACGACTTATATTATTTCAACTCTGTTGAATTATTACAATATTCAATGGTCAAGAGTTACTTAGAAGATATTGACTTCTTACTAACTCCTGAAAGACAAATTAGATTCAACAAGAAACAAAATCGTTTGTATATAGATATGGATTTTAATTCCATGAATACAGAGGATTTTATCGTGATAGATTGTTTTAGAGCATTGAATCCTGATGATTTTACAAAAGTATATAATGATCCTTTTGTAAAGATGTATCTTGTTGCTCTAATGAAAAGACAGTGGGGTCAAAATTTAATTAAATTCAGAGGAGTCAAACTTCCCGGTGGATTGGAATTAAATGGAAGAGAGATATATGAAGATGGAGAAAGAGAACTAGAGGCAATCAAACAAAAGATGCAACTCGAATACGAGTTACCTCCATTTGACTTTATCGGGTAGAATGTATGGCACTCAATCCCTTTTTTCTACAAGGATCTCCCGGTGAACAGAGATTAATTCAAAATCTCATAAATGAGCAGTTGCAAATTTATGGGGTAGAGGTTACTTATATACCAAGAAAATTTGTCAATAAAAAGTCTATCATCGAAGAGGTGCAATCATCCAAATTTGATGATAATTTTTTAATTGAAGCATATGTGAATACCTATGAAGGATATTCGGGTGCTGGTGATATCATGACAAAATTTGGTGTTAGTTTAAGAGATGAGATTACTCTTACAATATCAAAAGAGAGATTTGAAGATTTTATTGCACCATTTTTGAATGATGATGAGTATGAACTTGCAACTCGTCCAAGGGAAGGTGATCTTATATTCTTCCCGTTAGGTACAAGATTGTTTGAAGTAAAATTTGTAGAGCATGAACAACCTTTCTACCAGTTAGGTAAAAATTATGTTTATCAACTTCAGTGTGAACTCTTTGAATATGAAGATGAAATTATCGATACTGGTGTTGATGAGATTGATCAGGAAATCGAAGAAGATGGATTTATTACCACTCTAAATCTTGTAGGAACAGGTGTAACTGCAACAGCAACTGCTGCGATATCAGTAAACTCCGGATACTTAAATTCAATTACTTTACTGAATGATGGTAGTGGGTATACGGGCACACCAACAGTTTCAATCAGCACAAGTAGAGCATCAGGTGGTACAAACGCATCTGCAGTTGCTATAACCACTGAAAGATCAGGTGTATTCTCTATTAAGGAGATTATACTTACAAATCCCGGTTCAGGATATACAGTTGCTCCAAGTATTAGAATTCTTGGTGGTAATGGATCTGGTGCGATTGCAACTTGTAACATAGTAACTTCAGGTCAGGGTGTTATCAGTTTCAACATCACTAAGGAAGGAAGAGGGTATACAACTAATCCTGCTGTTACAGTAGCGGGGCCAGTAGGTGTTGGAACAACTGCATTAGTTACCTCAGTTATTGATATTGGATCAGGTCAAGTATCATCCTTCAGGTTTACAAACCCCGGTGCAGGATATACAAGTGTTCCAGCAGTTACAATAGCAGAGCCAGATTTAATTACAGGTCGTGGTAATTATCTCTATAATGATCTAATCGTTGGACAAACATCAAATACAGAAGCAAGAGTCAGATCATGGGATGCAGATACGAAAGTTCTTAAAGTTGCAAATGTAGGTATCGGATCAACAGTCAGAGGATTTATTCCCGGTGAGGAAATTAGAATTCAAACTGGTATTGGTGCAACTGGATTGAAAATTCATAAGACAGTATTTACTGCTGGATTTACTACTACAGGTTTGTTTGTAGGTGCAGGTACTACATTCATACTTGTTGGAATTGCAAATACCACTAAATTTAATGTTGGAGATGATGTTGATGAAATTAAAAATGTTATCGGTGCAGGTGTAACAGTGCATTCAATATTATCTAATGGTAATATTTTATTAAGTGAGGATACGTTGAATACCACTAGTGTACAAAATCAAACCATATCTATCGGAAGTACATCATTCATTTCATACAACGTACGTGAATATGATAATCGTGATATATATGATGATTACAGTAGTAATGATGAATTTGAACTTGAGGCAGATGAGATCATTGATTTTGCTGAAACTAATCCCTTTGGTACATACTAATGTTAGGCACCTATTTTTACCACGAAATACTTAGAAAGACGGTTATTTCATTTGGAACATTATTCAATGATATTCATATTCGTCATAAAGATAATAATAATAAATCAATCAGTGATATGAAAGTTGCATTGGCATACGGCCCAATGCAAAAATTCTTGGCAAGACTTGAGCAACAACCTGATTTAAACCGTGCAACTCAAATCACGTTACCTCGTATGTCTTTTGAGATGACAAATATTTCATATGATGCTACAAGAAAATCTACTATAACACAAACTTTTAAGGCAACTGATGGGTCTAATTTAAGAAAAGTATTCATGCCGGTACCATACAATATCGGATTTGAATTAAATATCTTAGTTAAATTAAATGATGACGGATTGCAAATCATAGAACAGATTTTACCATTCTTCCAACCATCTTTTAATTTATCTGTGGACTTAGTAAATGTAATAGGGGAGAAGAGAGATATAAGTGTTGTTTTAGATAATATATCTTTTCAGGATGATTATGAGGGAGATTTCGCTACAAGAAGAGCATTGATATATACACTTAATTTTACAGCAAAAACATATCTATTTGGCCCAGTTGCAGATACCCCAGAAGGTCTTATCAAAAAAGTTCAATTGGATTATCATACCAATATGGATCGTGAAAATAAGAGAAGAGAACTTCGTTACGTTGTGACACCAAAAGCAGTTAAGGATTATGATGGTGATAATACTGCGGTGCTTACATTCAATATTAGTGCGTCAGAAGTAAGAATTACTGTAAATGATACAACGAATTTCTCAGTTGGAGATCGTGTTGTGATTGATAGTGAGGTTATGCAGATTAAAGAAAAACCTGACGCAACAACATTAGTTGTTAAAAGAGGATTTGATAGAACATTAAAAGTTGAACATCTTGAGCAAGCAAGAGTTAATAAATTAACCACTGCGGATGATAATCTTATAGATATTGGTGATGACTTTGGATTTAGTGAAACATCTAGTATCTTTACAGACTCATTACAATTTAATCCTGCAACAAGGACAGACTCATGATGAACACCAATTTTGACAGTATTGAAAAATCTTTAAATGTAGAAACATCTATTGTTAAAAAAGATAAAAAACCAGAATTACCAAATCTAGTTATTAAAAAAGATGATATTGAAAAAGATTACAAATATACAAGAGGACAGTTATATTCACTAATTGAAAAAGGACAAGAAGCAATTAATGGCATTATGGAAGTTGCAGGTGAAAGTGCAAGTCCAAGAGCATATGAAGTTGCAGGTCAGTTAATTAAATCAGTCGCAGATAGCACTGATAAATTAATGGATCTTCAAAAGAAGATGAAAGATATTGATGAGGAAAGCACAAAAACACAGAATAATGTCACAAATAACGCCTTGTTTGTTGGATCTACAAGTGAATTGTCAAAACTTCTAAAACAAGGTATTCTAAATAATAATGATACAAAAACTGCAGAATAATGAAATCCTGTAAAAAAGGATACTACTATTGTAACACTGAGAAAAAGTGCATGCCCATTCCTGATGGACATACTGTTCGTGATGATGGAATTCTTATCAAGGAAAAGAAAGATGGTGATCATGAACCAGAGATGATTCGTAATCAACTCAAAACTGCAGGAAGAGCATCCAAACGAATTGAAAAACATTCTCGTAATAAGAAAAATTTCAAAGCGTGGGTTCAATCAAAGATAACTAAGGCATCTGATTACTTAGATACTGCTGCAGATTATCTTGATAGCAAAGAAGTTGATGAAGCAGCAAATCCTGCACAGCAGGCTGCGATTGCTATTGACATGAAAAAGAAGGGTAAAAAACCAAAGAACATGAGCGAAGAGGGTCTTCGTGCATGGTTTGGTAAATCAAGTGGAACTACTAAATCTGGACGCAAAGTAAAAGGTTGGGTTCAAGTTGGTGGTAAGTATGACGGTAAACCATGTGCCCGTCAACCCGGTCAAACAACAACTCCTAAATGCACCTCATCATCAAAGAGAGCATCTATGAGTAAGAAGGAAAGAGATAGTGCAAGAAGAAGAAAGTTAGCA